>Ga0213870_1000194_pt1 | contig 32257 bp, 36 predicted proteins | sample WICALVC2017_Meta_FD_160119 | JGI IMG/M metagenome (GOLD analysis project Ga0213870, IMG submission 160119) | Freshwater microbial communities from subterranean cave lake in Wind Cave National Park, South Dakota, United States - WICALVC2017 | ecosystem: Environmental > Aquatic > Deep subsurface >... | reverse complement strand
CGCGCGTTGACCCTGGGGGCAGTGTGTGCGAAATAATTTCGGGCCACGACCCCCAAAACCCGCGGCATCGAAAACCGGACAGATCATGTGCTACATAAACCGGACAAGTTAACTTGCTATCTACACGGTCTCGGGCGGATCGTGCGTCACGGCCATGCCGACCAGGCACGTGGTCTCCGACGGAAGTCCGCGCCGCGCCACCAACTCCTCCACCTTCTCCTGGACCCGATGCACCAGACGATCCCTCTCGTGTGGCTCGGCATCAACCAGCAGCACGGCGAATTCGTCTCCGCCATAGCGGGCCACGAGATCGGCCGCCCGCGCCGCCCCCACAAGCGCATCGGCCACAGTCCGCAGCACCTCGTCCCCGATATCGTAGCCGAACCGGTCGTTGATCGTCTTGAGATGAAGCACATCGAACAGCATCACCGCGACCACGCTCCGATGATGACGCGCCCCGACGGCCACACGCCGGTATTGGTCCAGGAATACCCGGCGGCTGTTGAGTCCGGTCAACGCGTCCGGAGCAAAACGGGCCAGGATGAGATCGGCGCTGTAGAGCCGCCCGGCCAGGACACGGAGCAGCGAGAGGGCAAGGTCGGCCGAACCACGGAGCACCTCCATGAAATCGTTCTTGGGCACCACCACACAGCGTGTGCGCTCTACGGCGACGACCGTCGCCGACCGGCGCTCGTCGACGAGAATCCCCATCTCCCCGAAAATCTCCCCGCGCCCGAGCTCCCCCAAAAATCGATCAGCCAAGGGCGTGTTGGGCACAGACTGCACGACCCGTACCAGGCCCGACAGCACCACGTACACATGTTCGGCCGGTTCGTCCTGCCTGATGACCACATGCCCCGCCGGGTACGTCCGCGCGACCGCCTGCGCCGCCAGGCGCGACACCTGCTCCCGCCCCAACGGCTCGAAGAGCCGCAATGAGCCAAGGAGGGCGGCGATCCCGTTTTCGCCGACGCTCCCCTCCGGCTGCGCCGGGCATGGTGCAGAGGCTCCGGTGGAGGTCTCCTCCTGAGCGACCCTCCCGGCCGCGTCATCCCTCTCCGACCAGGCGCGGTCCAGCCACGCTCTGACCCGCGCATGCAGCATCGGCGGGCTGAAGGGCTTCGCCAGGAAGTCGGTCACCGCCGAGCCCGGACCGAGCAAGGCGTCGTGCGTCTCAGGCCCCGTGGTGAACAACAGGATCGGGAGTGTTGCCAATCCGTGACACGCGCGCAAGGGCTCGACCAGCGAGACCCCCTCCCCGTCCGGCAACGTCCCGTCAATGATGGCCAGGTCCGGCGCGGTTTCGCGCGCCCGTTCCAACGCCACGCGCTGGTCGGGCGCGAAAAGCACCACGAGGCCGTCCTCCACCAGCATCTGCCTGACCAAGGCGACCTGTCCTTCATTGGCGCTGACCACCAGAATGCGCTTGCCGGAGATAGTGCGACGCCGGATCGCGGACGCCCCGGCCGACCGACTCGAGGCGCCATCGCCCTGCACCGCCACTTCCAGTCCCTCCGAGGCGGCAAACACATCGAGGCTCAGGCGCCGCTCTTCGACACGGGCGCGGGCCAAGGACTCCAGCCGCTCCATTGTGGCGTCATCGTGGGTGGGGTCATGATGGAAGAGCGCCAGACGGGACGCCCCGGCAGCCAACGCGATATCCGTGGCGTACTCAATCGTGCTGTGTCCCCACCCCACTTTGGACAGGTATTCCTCGTTGGTGTACTGCGCGTCGTGGATGAGGAGATCTACGCCCTTCAGGAACGCAATGTGCCGCTGGTCTCCGGGGTGATGAAAGCCGCGATCAGACGGCGTCCAGAACGGCTCGTGGTCGGTCACGTAAGCCACCGTCGCGCCACGATTGGAAATCCGATAGGCGACGGTGTGCGCGGTATGGTTCAAGTATTGCGTCTCGACCAGCATGTCCCCGATATGGAAAAATTCTTCCTCCAGTTCGTTGAAATGCATGCGGCTCCGCAGGTCCCGGAGGTTCACCGGGAAATAGGGGTGCTCCATCTGGCCGGCCATCGCGTCGGCCAGGCCATGCTGAAATCCCACGGGCGCGTAAATGTTCATTTCGATATGGGGGAGAAACGCCGGCGTGAAAAACGGGAACCCCTGAATATGGTCCCAGTGCGTGTGCCCGATGAGGAGATGGACACGCAAGGGCGTCGGCATCGTCTGCAGGAGATGCAGCCCGAGCGCCCGCACACCCGTCCCGCAGTCAAGGATGAGGACCGTGCCGTCCTCGCTCCGGACCTCGACGCAGGACGTATTCCCGCCATACTTGGCGGTCGCGTACCCCGGCGCCGCGATGGAGCCTCTCGTCCCCCAAAACCGAACCTTCATGACCTATAGCCTTTTCGACGGCAGGCTGGAACGAGACACGATAGCATCAACTGACCATCGTATGGCAGGCCCTAACGGGAAAACAATAAGAAAATCACGAAGAATACCACGAAGAATACATTGGGGCCTGACCTTTCAATCCTTGTCAGGCAATGGACGGTCTCGCCGTCCTCCAGTTAGGACAACGCGCATGTAACCGTCACAACGCGCGGAAGACGGCCAGGAGATCGCTCAGCGCCATCAGTTTCGTCTTCAGGGTTTCACGCTCATGCCTGATCTGCTCACGCACGTCGTGCGGTCCCGCGCCTTTCATGAGAGAGGACTCGGCCAGCGCGAGGATCCGGCGGCACTCGTCCTCGACCTTGCCTTTGACCACGGGATTGACCGTGAGGATCGTCCCCATCTGGTCACGCGCCTCGGCCAGAAATGCCTGATGCGCGTTCTCGGGAAACGCCTCCCGCTGGGCCTGGTCGAGGCAGCGATCCAGGGTCTGCGCGAGAAAGACATAGAGCCGGACGAAGGTTTCCGTGATCGCCGTCGCGTCCGAGGAGATGGATGGTGGAGACATGAGGCCAGCCCTCCTTATTTTTTCCGGTCGGTTTTGCACAACGGGCAGCGGCAGAACTTGTTGCGCAGGAGAGAAAAGGAGTAGAGCCCCGTATCGTGCCCATCGGTCCACCGGAAGCGGAGCGCGTACCGCCCGACCGGCTCGATATCCTGGACCCCGATGAACATGGGCACGCTGTCCGGTGTGAGCCGCAGCTCGCCCGTCCATTCGTCCGTGCAGGCCGCGCAGGGGCAGTGCTGGCGGAGATAGCGGATCGGATAGACGCCCTGATGGCCGTCGCTCCACTCGATGCCGAGCACGCCGTTCTCGATCCAGTCCATGTCCTTCGGCTCGATCACGTCACGCATGGTACATTCCTTATTCCGATGTGGTCAGACATGCGCGGCGGCTCCTGGCCGATACACCGGCGTTCGTTCCGCCGCCAAGAAACCCTGCGCGCGCGGCATGCGCCGCCCGGCTACGCACTCCACGTACAGTTCGATGACGGCGTAGAGTTCGTTGCGGATCGCCGCCGTGGGCTTGAGGCGGGGCAACAGCGCCGGCTCCATGCGGAGCACCTGGCGAACAAAGGCCAGGCACGCCGGCGACACGGGTGGGCACCGCGCCGGCTCCCGCCGGACACAGGCCGAGCAGACCGTGCCTCCCGCGCGGGGAGAAAAGAACCACGCCCCTCCGTGAGTCTGCTCTTGACAGACACTGCACTGATCCAGGCGCGGCAGGTACCCCGCGAAACGCAGAATTTCCAACTCGTAGAGGGCCGCCGTGAGCATCGGAACGTCACTCTCCCCGATCGCCCGCAACCCTTCCAGCAGCGCCTGGAACACGCGCGGCACCGCATCGCCGTCGGCCGTCACCGCGCCCGCCAGGTTGGCGAGCCGGGCCGCGCCGGTGATCGCCTCGAGCGAAGTCCGAATGGACGGAAACGCGTGGCTGATGTCGGTCTGAGAGACGCGATACAGGGTATCGCCGGGCTTTTCGAACAGCACGAGGTCGCAGTGGACGAAGGGCTCCAGGGCACTGCCGAAGCGGCTCTTCATCCGCCGGGCCCCCCGGGCGATGCCCCGGACCTTGCCGTGTTTCAGGGAGAAAAAGGTGACGATCCGGTCGGCATCCCCCCACTTCCGGCTTTTGAGCACGACGGCGGGAGTCTTGAGGAGGGGCATCCGCGTCCGGGTCCTACTTCAACTGCGCGAGCACGGCTGTGGCGAGGCTGAGATAGATCGCGATGCCCGTGATGTCATTCGCCGTGGTCACGAACGGGCCGGCAGCGACGGCCGGGTCCACGCCGTAGCGCTTCAGGATGACCGGCATGATCGTGGCCATGGCCGTGGACACGATCAAGGCGCACACCATTGCAATGCCCACGACGAATCCCAGCGTCAGATTGATGTGCATGACGGCGGCCGCCGCCAGCGCCACGACGCCGCAGAGCAGACCGATGAGCAGACCGATTGTCGTTTGACGCAGGAAGACCTTGCGCACGTCCGACAATTCGATCTCTCCGGTCGCCAACCCGCGAATGACCAGCGTCGAGGACTGCAACCCGACGTTTCCCCCCATCGCCGCAATAACCGGGATGAACGTGACCAGCGCCACCACCTCCTGGATCGTGTGGCGGAAGAACCAGAGGATCATCCCCGACACCATGCTCCCGACCAGGTTGGTCAGCAGCCACGGGACCCGGAGACGGAGCGACGTGATCACCGACGCATGCAGGAGGTCTTCCTCCTCCCCGCTCTTCGTCCCGGACATCTTCAGCATGTCCTCGGTGGCGGCGTCGTGGATGATGTCCACCACGTCGTCCACCGTGATGATCCCGGCCAGAGTACCGTCCTTGTCCACGACCGGAATGGCCAACAGGTTATAGCGGGCCACCAGCGTGGCCACCTCCTCCTGGTCGGTGTCGGTGGCCACGCTGATGACCTCCCGCTTGATCATGGTCCCGACTTGGGTATGCGGAGGGACCTGCAAGAGTTGGCGTAACGAGAGGACCCCCACCAGCTTCTCGTCCTTGTCGGTGACGTAGACGTAGAACACGTTGCCGGTGTCCTTGGTCCCCTGGAGCTTGTGGATCGCCTCTTCCGCCGTTGTGGACTCCGGCAGGGAAAAATAGTCCGTCGTCATGATGGCGCCGGCGGTCTTGGGCTCGTATTGCAGGAGGTCCTTGACCTCCGCCGAGTCCTCCGGCTTCATCAGCTTCAGGATGTCCTGGGCGCGTTCCTCCGGCAGGCAGGTCAAGATGTAGGCCTGGTCGTCGTCCGGCAGGTCTCTGATCAGCATCGCAATGTCGGCGGCGGGAACGTCGGCCAGAACGGCGCTGATGCCCCCTTCCTCCATCTCACTCAACACCTGGGCCTTGTTGCCGCCCGGCGTGATCAACTCGAACACCGTCCGTTTTTCCTGGCCGGTGCTCAGGTGGCGCAGCACCTTGGCGACGTCGGCCGGATGCATCTTGGACACCATCCGCTCGAGATTCCCAATGGCGCCGCGGCGCAGCAGGCGGCCCACGGAGTCCAGAATCACGTCGAACCGGCTCGCCGTCCGCGCGCTCGTCCCCGCTGTGTCCTGCCTCTCGGTCTTGCTGTCCGTCCGGTCCATCAATACCCCAGCTCCACGAGCATGCGCTCGTCCTGCCGCCATGCCGCCTTCACCTTCACCCAGAGTTCCAGGAATACCTTCATGCCGAACAGGTTCTCCATGTCGATGCGGGCATAGGTCCCGACATCCTTCAGAATGTGACCATGCTTGCCGATCACGATGGCCTTCTGGGAATCTTTTTCGACATAGATGGTCGCACTGATCCTCGCCATCCGTCCTTCCTCTTTAAAAGACTCAATGCCGACCGCGATGGCAAACGGCAGTTCGTCGCGTGTCTTCTGCAAGAGCTTCTCCCGGATGATCTCCGCCGCAAGGACGCGCATCGGCTGATCCGTCACGACGTCCTCCGAAAAGTAGGCCGGCCCTTCCGGCATACGAGCCAGGGCCAGGGCCAGCAGATGATCCACGCCGTCGCCGGTCTTGGCCGAAACGGGCACGATGTCGGCAAACGGATGCCTCGTCCGCCATTCATCGATCAGGGGTAACAGGCGCAGCTTCTTCACCAGGTCCACCTTGTTTATAACAAGGACCACCGGCACATCACGCTCCTTGAGTCGCTCGAGCACGAACCGGTCGCCATGGCCCGGCGGCTCCGTAGCCTCGACCATGAAGCAGGCCAGATCCACTTCGTCAAGCGCATGCAACGCCACCTCGACCATGCGCTTGTTGAGCTCATACGTGGGCTTGTGGATGCCGGGCGTGTCGAGGAACACCATCTGGGCGCCGGGCAGATGCTTGACGCCGAGGATCCGGGTTCGGGTCGTCTGTGGCTTGTCCGAAATGATGGCGACTTTCTCGCCGAGGATGCGGTTCAGGAGCGTTGATTTGCCGACGTTCGGCCGGCCCACCAGCGCGACGAACCCGGAGCGGTAGGACACGGCGGCGCTCACGGCCGCTCTTGCTTGGCGGGCGGGATCAGGAAGACCGTGTCGCCTTCCTTCACCAGCCCGAGCCGGTCACGGGCCAGGCCTTCCAGCGTGGCCGGATCGTGTTTGACCGCCGAAATGTTTTTTCTCAGACGGGCATTCTCTTCCTCGATCTCCATGATCTCGTCCGCCATCTGCCCCTGGGTCTGCTTCATGTTGAGGTATCTCATCACGCCCATGGTGTCGAAGAAGAACTCATAGGTGGCGTAGCTCATCAGCAACGCCCCGCCGACCACGAAGACCGCCCAACGCCGTTTCTGCCTGGCCTGGAGAGTCGCCGTCCGCTGATTCGGCCTCCTCCTCATCCGGCCGCCTTCCCTGTGAAGACCGCGCGACCCCGATAGCGCGCAGCCCCTTCCAGCTCTTCCTCGATCCGCAGCAACTGATTATACTTGGCCGTCCGGTCGGTCCGCGATAGCGAGCCCGTCTTGATCTGGCCGGCGTTCAGGCCCACGGCCAGGTCCGCGATCGTGACGTCTTCGGTCTCTCCGGACCGGTGCGAGACAACCACCCGATAGCCGGCTCGCGTCGCCATCTCCATTGTCTCCAGCGTCTCGGTCAGCGTCCCGATCTGGTTCAGCTTGATGAGGATCGCATTGCCCAGGCCCTCCGCAATCCCCTTCACAAAGATCTCCGGGTTGGTCACAAAGATGTCGTCTCCGACGAGCTGGACCCGCTGCCCCAACCGCTCGGTCAGCATCTTCCAGCCCGTCCAGTCCTGCTCGCCCAGCCCGTCCTCGATGGACACGATCGGATACCGGCTGAGCAGACCGTCGTAATAGGCGATCATGTCGTCACTGGAACGTTGCGCCTGTGTCTCGCCCTTCATCAGATATCGGCCGTTTTCGTAAAACTCGCTGGCTGCCGCGTCCAACGCCAGGGCCATATCACGGCCTGGCACATAGCCCGCCGCTTCGATGGCCTGCACCATGAGCGCCAGCGCCTCCTCGTTCGAGCCGAGGTTCGGCGCGAAGCCGCCTTCGTCGCCGACTGCGGTATTGAGGCCTTTCTTCTTCAGCAGGGCCTTGAGGGTCTGAAAGACCTCGGCGGCCATCCGCAGCGCCTCCGCGAACGTCGGCGCGCCGACCGGCACGATCATGAACTCCTGCAGGTCCAGATTGTTGTCCGCGTGCGCCCCGCCGTTAACCACGTTTATCAATGGGACCGGCAATTCGTGCGCGTGCGCGCCTCCCAGGTGGCGATAGAGCGGCAGGCCCGCCTCGGCGGCCGCAGCCTTGGCCACGGCGAGCGAGACGCCCAGGATGGCGTTGGCGCCCAGGTTACCCTTGTTGGGCGTACCGTCCAGTGCGATCATCTTCCGGTCGATCCCAACCTGATCCGCCGCGTCCCGTCCCAGCAACGAGGGCACCAACACAGTTCGCACGTTGGCGACGGCCTTGGAGACGCCCTTGCCGAGATAGCGTTTCGCGTCGCCGTCGCGCAATTCACGCGCTTCGCGCGTGCCGGTGGAGGCGCCGGACGGCACCGCCGCGCGCCCCCGCGCCCCGGACTCCAGCACGACGTCCACCTCAACCGTCGGGTTCCCCCGCGAGTCCAAAATTTCCCGCGCTGTGATCGCCGCAATCCCGCTCATGGTGCAGAATCCCCCTGTAAGGGCGGTTCGCGAACCGCCCCTGCCACAATCATCCCTGCGCCGCAAAGTCGTACACTTGCGCTTCCACCAAACGCGACGGCGTTTTCTTCTCCCACACAGTCCTTTGTAAACGCTTAACCGTCTCAGGAGAATACAGCCGCTCTCCGCACTGGGTACATACTCGCGCCGGGACATGCTCAACGACGACCAATTTGTCGCCCAGTTGAAGCGTATAGGTAACCGACTGCTCCGTCATCGGGGATCCGCATAGATCGCAATTCATACTCAGCCCTTTCTGACCTTGAAATCCGTCCAGAGCGCAGGATCGGGTTCATACACGGTGATGATCTTCACGATCGGACGGCTCGGATCACTGCCTTGGACGTGCAAGGGCCGGCCGGCAGCAGTCTTGCCGAAGATCAAGCAACTCGGACCATACTTGTCTTGCGGATACATCTCGATCACCTCGCCTGCCGCTATCGCTTCTCGTAACTCCTGAACACTGATCCGACGGATGATGCTCTGGTCAACCGCATGTTGGGCAAACTCGAACTGCCCTCGCGCGATCCTCGCACGAATTTCCTCAATCAACGCGTACGCCCCGTCGGGTTCCCCCGCGAGTCCAGAATCTCCCGCGCTGTGATCGCCGCAATCGCACTCATCAGTTACACCACCTGGAACGACTGCCCCAAGGGTTGAAAACCTGCCGTCTCCTGGCGCTCCAGCTTGGACCGGATATCTTCAAAGCGTTTGACTGTTTCTGGAGCATATAGCCGCTCTCCGCAATGAAGGCAGACTTCAGCATGCACCCGCAGGACGGCAGTATGGACTCCTCCCTTCAGGAGTTTTTCCACTTCCTTCTCTGCTAGTTCACCACCGCAAACCGGGCACTTCTCAAACGGCATCATGGAGACTTCCTCCTTTGTCGCCAATTGGTCCAGCGATCGGGATCAGGGCGATATACGGTGATCAGAACAGCCCCTTGAGTTTGCTCATTATACGCCCACACTGAATGAACCGGATCGCCTCCGGACGTCGGACCATAAATCAAGCAACTCGGATACGGCTTGCCCGTAAGATAGTTTTCAATAACTTCGCCCCCAAGAACCGAGCGGGTGATTTCATCAAATGTGAGCTTGTCTGCTTGCGCTTCTTCGTCAGCATGATCCGTGATCCGAACTCGATGGGCGTGAATCGCCTTTCGGATCGCAGCGATATCCATTCAGGCCTTAAGGTCATGCGCCACTCGAATCTCTCGCGCCTTAATCTCCGCAATCGCACTCATCGTTTAGCCTTCATCCGACATCCGATCGCCACGCGGGGAAGGATGTGCCCCCTTCCCCTATCACGGGCGGGGATCAACCCCGCCCTATGACTCATCATCCTCCTCCCGGTCGAACACGTCATCAATCAGGTCCGGCATGCCCTTTGTGTGGAGATGCAGGTGCACAATGGACGCGCTCAGTTCAGCGAGAACGTCAGTCGCCTTGCGCGCATCGCGCCAGCCTTGGGCCAGCGATGGATAGAGCGTCTGAAAGCGCTTGGCGAAGTCCGCCCACGTGCGGTACTGTTCCTTGGTGATCGTGCCCGCGTCAAGGCCGTGGTTCATGGCTTTCCCGACCACCACAAACTGCTTCCCTAGACCATCCAGGGCTTCTCCTATGACAATAAAGGGCGTCATAGACGGACAGGCCGTACGGCGGACCTTCTCGTTCCGTTTTCCACGGAGCTTAGCGAGGAGATCCAGGGTTTGCCGACACTCCTCTCCAAGTTCATCCAAAAGGGTGTCGAGCAATTCTTTCTTCTTTGTTCTGTCTGGCACCGCTGTTTTCATCTTCCGGCTCTCCCTAACCGTTTCTCCGCTTTTCGAATCCCGATTCGAAAAGCGTCGATCTCAGTTTGCCAGTGCCCAATTCGTCCTTCATTTGGCTGAGGACGAGAACGTTCCTCTTGTATCTTGCGTTGATGCTCCCGAACACGCTTCACATAGCTTGCGATCTTTTTCCGATAGCCACGTTTCCCCACACTTTGCTTGCTCCGCCAATCCTACCTCAGATGACGACAGCGCGGGTGGCGTCGAATGGGACCCTGGCGGAGCGCAGCGCGACTTGCTTGCTTCCCGTTGGAGACGATGGACCATGCCGTAGACGCGACTTGCTTGCGTCTTCGCGGAGCGCCCAAGGCATGGCCATCGGCGCCAGGGCCCGCGATGCTTCGTTCATCCACCCCTCACCCTGACCCTCTCCCTCAAGGGGCGAGGGGAATGAAATCTCATCCCGCTAGCTTCCGCTTGAGCAACTCATTCACCTTGGCTGGGTTGGCCTTGCCGCCGGATGATTTCATCACCTGCCCCACAAAGAACCCGAAGAGCGCCTCCTTGCCGCTCTGGTACTGCGACACTTGCTGCGGGTGCCCGGCCATCACCTCGGCGATGATCTTTTCCAGCGCGCCCTCGTCCGACACCTGCGTCAGCCCCTTGGCCTTCACAATCTCGGCGGCGCTCCGCCCCGTCTTGAGCCTCTCTTCCAGCACCGTTTTGACGATCGGGCCGCTGATCTTGCCGTTCTGTTTCAACGCTGAGAGGTCTCCGATCTCAGCGGCGGGGACCCGCGTCCAGAATTCCTTGGCCATGCCCGGCAAGTCCACGGTGACCCAATTGGCAATGTCTCGGCTGACGTCGGTCTTCGACGCGCCGCTCGCGCATGCGGCTGTCACCGACGCCACAAAATACTTCGCGACCACCGGATTGGCTGTGAGCACGATCGCGGTCTGCTCCGTCAGACCGAAATCACGGACGAACCGCTTGCGCATGGCCTCCGGGAGCTCCGGTAGTGTCTTGCGGATCTCCTCGACCATCTCCGTCGTGATCCGCAGCGGAACCAAATCAGGGTCCGGGAAGTAGCGATAGTCGTGCGCCTCTTCCTTGCTGCGCATCACCGCCGTCTTGCCCTTCTCCGTATCCCACAGCCGCGTCTCCTGGGCGATCGTTCCGCCCTCATTGAGGACCTTCGCCTGCCGCTTGATCTCATACTCCATCGCCGCCTTCACGAACTTGAAGGAATTGATGTTCTTGAGCTCGACCTTGGTACCGAATGCCTTCGCGCCGACCGGGCGCAGCGAGAGATTCGGCTCGCACCGCAGGCTTCCCTCCTCCATGTTGCCGTCGCAGACCTCCAGATAAACCAGGATGTCGCGCAGCGCCTTGAGGTAGGCGACCGCCTCGTCCGGCGAGCCCATATCCTGCTCGGTCACGATTTCGAGCAGCGGCGTCCCCGCCCGGTTCAGGTCCACGTGCGACGCCCCGACGATCCCCGCGTGGAGGTTCTTGCCCGCATCCTCCTCCAGATGCGCCCGCCGGATGCGAATGCGCTTCCTCGTCCCGTTCTGCCCGATCTCCAGCCGGCCGTGCTCGCAGATCGGCAGTTCGTACTGCGAGATCTGATAGCCCTTCGGCAGGTCCGGGTAGAAGTAGTGTTTGCGGGCGAACCGGTTCATCGGCGCAATGGCGCAGTCCAACGCCAATCCGGTCCGGATCGCAAACTCGATGGCCGTGCGATTGATGACCGGCAAGGCGCCCGGCAGACCGAGACACACCGGGCACGTCTGGGTATTGGGCGCCGCGCCGAACCGCGTGCTGCACCCGCAGAACATCTTGGACGCGGTCAGGAGTTGCGCGTGGACCTCCAGCCCGATGACGACTGCATACGCCACCGCCGGTCGCGCGCTAGACGCTCCCCTTTTTCATGGCTTCCTTGCCGGCCTCAAACGCCGCCGCCAGCACCTTCGCCTTCTCGTTGACGAACTGTTTGCCCTGCTCGATGGCCGTGTCCATCGTGGCCTTTGCCTCCTTGGCCTTCTCCAGCACTTCCTCTTCGGCCTTCTTCGCGCACCCCGTCAGCATCGTACGCGTCTCCGCTCCGGACTGGGGCGCCAACAATAGGGCCGCGCCGGCGCCGATGATGCCCCCGGCCAGAAACGCGAACGCAACCGCTCCCGACGAAAATCCGTTGTCTTCAGCCGCCATTGGATGACCCTCCTTGTTGTTGATGCGATGATGCTTTCTGCGTGAACACTCCATACGCCGCCCGAAACCCCGCCAGCAGGCTGCCGATGTTCGTCAGCAGTGTGCCGCCCCCCTTTTTGACCAGTCCGTGCACCTGATTGATCGTCTCCCCGACCCCGCCCATTGCGGCGCCCAGGACGCGCGCGCGGGTCGCCGCCTCCCGTATCTCGCCCGCCACCTGGTTCATGTTCTGGGCCGCTTGCGTCGCTTCCCGGAACAGGACCGGCAGATCCTCATTCATGCGCCGCAGCAGCCGCTCCGACTCCTCGGCCGTCTTGCGAAGCTGCATCAGCACCGGCGCGAGAACGGCCACCAGCACCACCGCCGCCAGCGCCATAACTCCCACTGCAATCTCGATGAACATGCTCCTGCCTCCCTAGTGAGCCAAGGGAAAGTCGCGGTCACGTCATTGCGAGCGCAGCGAAGCAATCTCGTTTCCCTGTCAGCCATTGGCAGAGATTGCTTCGTCGCAAGAACCGCTCCTCGCAATGACAAGAATACACGGTCTCCCGGCTTGTCATATCGCTGGCCGCTTCGTGTGCCAGTCCGTCGCCTGCTCGTAAGCATACGCCACCCGGAGAATCTTGTCTTCCTCGAACGGACGCCCGATGATCTGCAGGCCGATGGGCAACGTCCCGCTGCTGAACCCGCAGGGCACCGAGATCGCCGGCACCCCGGCCAGGTTCACCGAGATTGTGTAGATGTCCGACAAGTACATCTGCAAGGGGTCTTGCGCCTTCTCGCCGAGCTTGAAGGCCGGCGTGGGCATCGTGGGCGTGACGATCACGTCCACCTCCTTGAAGGCGTCCGCAAAGTCCCGCGTGATCAGCGTGCGGACGGCCTGCGCCTTGCCGTAGTACGCCTCGTAATAGCCGGCTGAGAGCGCATAGGTCCCCAGCATGATGCGGCGCTTCACTTCCGCGCCGAAGCCCTCCTGCCTGGTCTTCATGTACGTCTCCAGCAGGCCCTTTTCCTTCGCGGCCCGGTACCCGTATTTCACGCCGTCATACCGGGCGAGGTTGGAGGACGCCTCTGCTGTGGCGATCAGATAGTACGTCGCGACGGCGTACTTCGTCATCGGGAGCGCAATCTCCTTGGTCTCAGCCTTGAGCGCCCGCAGTGTGGTGATCGCCGTCCGCACCGCGAGTTCCACTTCCGGATCGAGCCCTTCGGCAAAGAACTCCCGTGGCACGCCGACCTTCATTCCGCCTAGATCGAACTGGAGCGCCTGCCGGTAGTCGGGCACCGGCACGTCGGCCGACGTGGCATCCAGGGGATCGTGCCCCGCAATGATTTGCAACATCAGGGCCGCGTCCCGCACGTCCTTCGTGATCGGCCCAATCTGGTCGAGCGATGAGGCGAACGCCACCAGCCCATAGCGCGACACGCGGCCGTAGGTGGGCTTGAGCCCCACCACGCCGCAGCAGGCTGCCGGCTGCCGGATCGAGCCGCCGGTGTCCGAGCCCAGCGCCGCCACACAGAGGTCCGCGGCCACGGCCGCCGCCGAGCCGCCGCTGGACCCGCCGGGAATACGGTCCAGGTTCCAGGGATTCCGCGTCGGGCCGAAGGCCGAGTTCTCGGTCGAGGACCCCATCGCAAATTCGTCCAGGTTCGTCTTACCGAGCAAGACCACGCCATGCGCCTTCAGGCGGGCCACCACCGTCGCATCGTAGGGCGGCACAAAGCTCTCCAATATGCGGGAGCCGCAGGTTGTCTTGACGCCCTCCGTACAGAGATTGTCCTTGACCGCGATCGGCATGGCCGTCAACGGCAGGGTCGTCCGCCCGCCGCGCCGCGTCTCGTCAAGGTTCTCGGCCTCCTTCGTCAGCACGTCCTGCTCCGCTTTCGTGATATACGCCTTGACCGTGGATTCGACGCCGGCCATACGCCGGCCATAGGCATGGACGATCTCGACGGCAGAGACGTTGCCCTGCGTGAAGGTCTCCGCAAGCTCAGAGAGCGTCAACGCACACAGCGACATCTAGGCTACCATCCGATTCTTCTCGTCCACCTTGATGATCTTGGGTTCGTGCCGCGCGATCTCGTCCTCGTTATAGAACTCGTAGCAGAAGATGATGATCATGTCTCCGGTCGTACCCTTGCGCGCCGTGGGGCCGTTCAACGTGATGGCGCCCGAGTCCCGTGGACCCGGAATCGCATAGGTCGTGAACCGCTCCCCGTTGTTGAGATTGGAGACGACCACCGCCTCGTACGGCAGGATGCAGGCCGCCTCCAGCAGGGTCTCGTCCACGGTCAGGCTTCCCTCATAGTCCAAACAGGCGTCGGTGACCGTCGCCCGGTGAATCTTCGATCTCAGCATCTGTCGAAACATCGTGTCTCTCTCTCCTCGGTTAACGATCTTCCAGAATCTTCGGCACGCAGAAGAATCCCTCCGCCTGGTCCGGCGCGTTGGCCAACGCTTGCTTCTGTGACAGCGACGATCGGACCGCGTCGTCGCGCCACACGTTGTCGGTCGGGAGCACGGTCGCGGTCGGCTCGACGCCGGCGGTCGCCACTTCTGTGAGCCGGTCGATGTGCGTCAGAATCGAGCTGAGCTGTCTCGCAAAGGTCGCCTTCTCGTCCTCGCTCACGTCCAGCCGCGCCAGTTTCGCCACGCGCTTGACCTGTTCTTGGCTGATCTCCATACTGCTACACTCCCCAATTCCTGTCATTGCGGGTGTAATAGTCATGGATTGTTGATTTTTTGTTGATTTGCAAAGTAACTGTACCATTTCAAAAATTGAATCTTGTGCCGTTGACTCAAGCCGGCATGCTGCCGGTACGCCCGCTTGATTCTCGAATGCCACCCTTCCAGGGCGTTGGTGGTGGCGTGAATACACGGGTCCATCCGGTAGTGGAACATGTTCGGCAACGCGTTGTTGATCAGGGTGAGGGTGCGTTTCAGGTCAACGTTGGCTGTGCTCTGCATCGGCAGCGAATGGACAAAGGACTGGTGTCGCCCCAGCCAGGCGTTGTAGGTGGACACGAAGCGATTGCGCTCTTTGACCGAGCGGATGCCGGTGAGGCTTACCAGCAGCCCTCGAAGTTCCCGACCGGCCTGGGTCCGAGGATAAGTCCGGAGCCATCGGCAGCCCTCATGTTGGAGGTGATACAAGCATCGCTGGATTCTGGCTCGGGGCCAGAGGGCCCCGATCGCCCTGAGCGCGGATCGTTCGCCGTCGGTGGTGATGGCCAGGGGAGCCAACCCGCGCTCTTTGAGCCCCTGCAGCCAGGGCAAGCTGGTGGCAAACCCTTCCTTGGGCACGTACAGGTTCGAGAGGATGGTGTGATCGGCCGCATGCATGAGCGTCACCAGGCACCCGTCCTTATGGACGTACGTGCCATCCAAGACCAGGTGCGTGCATGGGCTCCGATCCCCGCACTCGGGCGGGGCTTGCTCAAGCCAGTAGTTTGTGATCCGCGTGAGCTTGGCGGGGCTATGACCGGAGAGGTCCGAGAGTTGCCGGATGGAATACTGTTCCATGACCCAGAGCCGCAACCAATGTCGTTCCTGATGCCGTTTGTTCTTCCGGTTCTTCCGGATGAAGGTCTTGGAACACACGGGGCATCGGAATCGTTGCTTACCATTGGGGCTGTGACCGAAGCGTTGAACCGCGCACGAACCACAAAAAGGACCATGCTTTTTTTCTCATGATGAAGTCCCTTTATCAAAGTGGTTTAATAATTGAACCATGTACTTATTGCAATAGCCTGCATGGTCGGACAGTTGCAACGCAATGACCAACAAAAAATCAACAATCCGTGACCATTACACCCATTGCGAGCCCCGCGAAGCAATCTCATCGCTTTCAACCGCCAGAAAAGAGATTGCTTCGTCGCTACGCTCCTCGCAATGACACCATGCATCTTCCTACTCCACCGTCACGCACTTGGCCAAATTGCGCGGCTGGTCCACGTCGGTCCCACGCAGCACTGCAATATGGTACGCCAGCAGTTGCAGCGGGACCGTGAACAGCACCGGCGTCAACAAAGGATGCACGTCCGGTACCGCAAAAACCGCGTCGGCCTGCTTGTCCAGTTCCCGCTCCCCTTCGGTCACAAACGCGATGACCGGCGCGTTCCGGGCCTTCACCTCCATGAAGTTGCTCACCGTCTTCTCGTACAGGCGGTCGCGCGGCGCCAGCACCACCACCGGAATGTCCTGGTCAAGCAACGCGATCGGCCCGTGCTTCATCTCGCCGGCCGCGTAGCCCTCGGCATGGATGTATGAAATTTCTTTGAGCTTCAGCGCCCCCTCCAGCGCAATCGGATAATTGATCCCACGCCCCAGGTATAGAAAATTGTTCTTGGCATAGTAGCGCCCGGCAATCGCCACCACCTCAGCCTCACGGTCCAGGAGATGCTGGACATGCGCCGGCAGCGTGACGAGCCGGTCGAGCCACGCCTGGCCGTCCGCAACCGACACCTGGCCACGCACGCGCCCCAGATGCAGGGCCAGCAGGTAGAGTGCCGTGAGCTGCGCCATGAATGCCTTCGTGGACGCCACGCCGATTTCCGGGCCGGCATGGGTATAGAGGACTCCATCGGACTCGCGGGCCAGGCTGCTCCCCACGACATTGCAGATGGACACCACCTGGGCGCCCTGCTGCCTGGCATGGCGGACGGCCGCCAGCGTGTCGGCGGTCTCGCCGGACTGCGAAATCGCGATGAGCAGGTCGCCCTTCCCGATCAGCGGGTCACGATAGCGAAACTCCGACCCAATGTCTACCTGGACGGGCGCCCGGACCATCTCCTCGATGAGGTATTTTCCCACCAGGCCGGCATGCCACGAGGTTCCGCAAGCCACGATCCAGATGCGAGCGACGGCCGCCAACTGCTGCGGCGTCAGCCCGATGTCGGGCAGGTCCGCCTCGCCCTGCTCGTAGGTGTAGCGCCCACGCATCGTATCCAGAATCACCTGCGGCTGCTCGTGGATCTCCTTCAGCATGAAGTGCGGGTAGCCGCCCTTCTCCGCTGCGGCCGCGTCCCACGCAATCCGGGTCACCGCGCGTGTCACCGGCTGACCCTCCGCATCCTTCACCGCCACGCCGTTCCCTGAGAGAACCGCGATATCGCCGTCTTCCAGAAACACCACGTCCCGCGTGTGCGCCAGAATCGCGGTTACGTCCGACGCCACGAACGCGCCGCCATCGCCCTGGCCGATGACGAGCGGGCAGCCCGAGCGCGCGGCCACGAGCGCCTGCGGCGTATTCTGGGACAGCACGGCAATCGCGTAGCTGCCACGGACCTCGCGGGTCGCCGCGCGGACCGCGTCTTCCAGGCCCAGCCCGGCCTTCAGATTGCGCGCGATCAAGTGGGCCATGACTTCGGTGTCCGTCTCAGACGCAAACCGGTAGCCGTCCTTCTGCAATTGCTCCTTCAACGTCGCGTAATTCTCGATGATGCCGTTATGGACCAGCGCCAACGGGCCCGACCGATGAGGATGGGCGTTCTGCTCCGACGGCTTGCCGTGCGTGGCCCAGCGGGTATGGCCGATTCCGATGGTCCCCGTCAGCTCCGTGCCGTTCAACGCCTGCTCCAAATTCACCAGCTTACCCACGCTCCGGCGGACGTCAATCGTCCCCTCCCGCAGCACAGCGACGCCGGCCGAATCGTAGCCCCGGTATTCAAGCCGCTTCAGCCCCTCAAGCAGCACCAGCACGGCGTCCTGGCTTCCGATATAGCCGACAATCCCGCACATGGCCGTCTTAGCGCTTCCCCTTCTTCGTCTTTTCCCGCCACCGCTTGGCCCATCCGGGCTTGGCCACCTGTCGGGCGCGCCCGAGCGCGAGGGCGTCCGCGGCCACGTCCTGTGTGATGACCGAGCCGGCGGCGATCATGGCGCCCTTGCCCACCGTCACCGGCGCCACCAACGACACGTTGCTCCCAATGAACACCTCGTTCTCGATCACCGTCTGGTGCTTGTTGGCCCCGTCATAGTTGCACGTAATCGCGCCGGCCCCGACGTTCACCCGCTTGCCGATCCGCGCGTCGCCGAGATAGCTGAGGTGGTTGGCCTTGGCGCCCTCGCCGAGTTCCGTTTTCTTCAGCTCCACGAAATTGCCCACCCTGGCATTGCGCCCGACAATCGTGCCGGGCCGCAGGTGCGCAAACGGGCCGACGCGGCACCCGTCTTCCAGGCGGCTACCTTCGATCACGCACCCGTCCAGCACCGTGACGCCGTCGCCGAGCGCGCATTCCACGAGCCGGCTGTGGGAGCGGATCACACAGTCTTCGCCGATGGTCGTCCGGCCTTCCAGCGTGGTATGCGAATGGATGACGGAGTCACGCCCGATTGTGACGTCCACATCCACGAAGCTCGTCTCCGGCGCCAGGAACGTCGCGCCCGCCTCCATCAGCCGCTGCCGCACGCGGCCGCGGAGCACCCGCTCCGCCTCAGCCAACTCGGCGCGCGTATTGATGCCCAGCGCCTCGGCAGGATCAGCGGCGATGTCAGCCACCACTTTCTTCCCCTGCCGGATCGCCGCTTCCACGATATCGGTCAGGTAATACTCCTTCTGCGCGTTCGCAGGCTTGAGCGCCGCCAGCGCCGGGAACAGGAACGCGCCCTCGACCACGTAGGTGCCCGCATTGACCTCGCTCAACCGCCGTTCCGCCAGCGTGGCGTCCTTGTCCTCAATGATCTTCCAGACCGAGCCGTCCCTGCCCCGCACGATCCGCCCGTAACCGGCGGGCCGGTCGAGGTGCGCCGTTAGCAGGCTCACCGTCGCGCGCGCACGTTCGTGCGCCGCGAGCAGCGCCCGCACCGTCGCCTCGGTCAGCAGCGGCGTATCCCCGCTCAGGATCACGAACCGCAGGCCGCTCCATCCCTTCCCATTCCCTTTCCGGGCAGTCCCCGCACGACCCTGAAACACAGATTGCGCCTGCGCCACGGCATGGCCTGTCCCAAGCCGGCGCGCCTGTACCACCACCGCGACCTTCCGGTCGGCCAGCAGATCTTTGACCCGCTCAGCCTGGTGCCCGACCACCACCGCGACGCGGCCCCCGGCGAGCGCCTCGGACAGATCGGCGGCATAGAGTACCAGCGCGCGCCCGCACACGGGGTGCAGCACCTTGGCGAGCTTGGACTTCATGCGGGTGCCCTGCCCGGCCGCCAGCACGATGACCGCGAGCTTCTTCATGCCTTTATCCTTTTCGGACGGCGCCCGCGCCGACCACCTCCGGCGCCGGCGGCGTGTACATCCCGCCGGAGAACATCATCTTCATCGCCTCGTCCACGCTCATGCTGACCGGAATCAGCTCGCTCTCGGGCACAAACAGCAGGTAGCCAGAGGTCGGATTCGGCGAGGTCGGCACGTATACGTTGATCACCCGATCCGGGCTGATATCCTGCACCTCTCCCGGCGTCACGCCGGTCACCAAGGCCAACGCGTACTGCCCCTTCCGGGGGAACTCGATCATCACGACTCGGCTGTATGTTCGGGTCTCTGCGTTGTGTTCCTGGAAGGACAGCACGTCCATCATCGACTTGATGGTCGTGTAGATCCCGCGCACCAGCGGCACGCGCTGCAGGAGCCCTTCCCACAGTTTCACGACCCGCCGGCCCATGATATTCGTCGCCAGCAAGCCCGCCAGCACGATCAGGAAGAACAGCACCAGGATGCCGACGCCCGGCACGTACCGCTGCGTCAGATACTTCTCCGGAATATCACCGAGCATGCCGTCAAGGGTGATAAACAGGGTCTTGAGCACCAGGATCGTCCCCCAGATCGGAACGATCACCAGGAGTCCGGTGATAAAATAGCGTTTTAGCGAGACTTTCAGCATGGCAGCGTGAACGCTTCCCCCAAGCTGGTCATCATACAAAGTTTCCTCCGAGCGCGCAAGCTGAAGATTGCTATTTCTCAATACGTTGCACTATGATCGGCCCGTCATCGTGTCACCGTCCAAGCGAGGGAATCAGGTCGTGCCGCGTGAGGGTCTTAAGCAAGGGTTTTTTCTGAGCTTCGAGGGGATCGAAGGCTGCGGGAAGACCACGCAAATCAAACGACTCGCCCGCCGCCTCAGGGCGCTCGGCTATCTCGTCGTTGAGACACGCGAGCCCGGCGGCGCCCCGATCAGCGAGCAGATCCGGACCCTCCTGCTGGACACCCGCAACCGCGGCATGGACGCGCGCTGCGAGCTGTTATTGTACCTCGCAAGCCGCGCGCAGCACCTGGCCGACCGGGTGCGTCCAGCGCTGGAAAAAGGCGCCATCGTGCTCTGCGACCGCTTCGCCGACGCGACCGTGGCCTATCAGGGCTACGGGCGGGGGCTTGGCCCCGCTACGGTATCCAGGCTGAACCGTTTTGCCACGGCCGGATTGGTCCCGAATCTCGTCCTGCTCCTCGATATCCCCGTCGCGGTCGGCCTCGCCCGCAAGCGCACAGTCGGCAAGCTTGATCGGCTCGACCGGGAGCAGGCGTCCTTTCACGAAGCCGTGCGGCGCGGCTACCATCGCATCGCCAGACAGCATCCCCGCCGCGTGCGGGTCGTCAACGGGACGGATGCCATGGACGACGTGGCGCACGCGATTGACCGCATCGTGCAGACCCGTCTGCGCGCCCTGAAAATTGGCCTCACCAGAGTCGAGCGCCATGCCGTTTGACACGATCATCGGCCACGCGCGGCCCAAGCGGGTCCTGCAATCGGCGCTTCGCAGCGAGCGGCTGGCCCACGCGTTCCTGTTCCACGGCGAGGACCGGATCGGCAAGCTGCTGACGGCCCGCGTGCTGGCACAGGCCGTGAACTGCGAGGCCTCCCCGCCGCCGGACCCTCCCGACGCCTGCGGCGCTTGCCGGTCCTGCCGGCAGATTGAAAGCGGCGCCCATCCCGATGTCACAATCCTGACCGCGACAGGCGCAAAGGGCGAGACCGATTACACACGCGAGATCGAGTCGCGGTTCATTTACCGCCCGTTGATCGGCCGGCTCAAAGTCGTGATCCTGGACAATGCGGATTTATTGAGACGCGAAGCGGCCAACGCCCTGCTCAAGACGATCGAAGAGCCCCCGCCCGACAGCCTGATCGTGCTCGTGTCGTCGCGTCCGGAAGCCCTGCTGCCGACCATCCGGTCGCGCTGCCAGGAGATCCGGTTCGCGCCCCTGGCCCTCGACGTGGTGGAAGCCGCCGTACGGCAGCAGCGCGGGCTGTCGGATCACGACGCGCGGTTTCTGGCCGTGCTCTCGGGCGGGCGTCTCGGCCTGGCCCTCGAGGCCGAGACGGAGACGCTCCGCGCCGAACGCGCCGCGTTCCTCCGGCTCGTGAGCCCGGAATCAGTGGAGAGCGTCGGCGGACTCCTCTCGGTCTGCGAGGCCATCGGCAAATCCGATCAGGCAGAGGCGGCGTTGACCTGGCTCACCGCCTGGTTCCGCGATCTGCTCATCGTCAAGGCCGGCGGCGACCGTTCCCGCCTGGTGAACGCGGACTGCGTGGCTCGCCTGGACGCGCTCGCAGCCCGGCTCACGATTGACACGATTCTGGCGCTCGCCGCCTACGTGGCGACGATGCACCGTGGACTGACGCGCAACCTCAACAAACAGATGATGCTGGAAGGGCTGCTGCTGCGGCTTCAGTCAGCGTTGCAGACGAAGGCCGCGTAACGCCGACGTCCATGCCTATGCCCATGCCCAAGACCTGCTACATCACGACCCCCATCTACTACGTCAACGACGTGCCCCACATCGGCCACGCCTACACGACCATCGCAGCCGACGTGCTGGCGCGCTACCACCGACTGCGAGGCGATGACGTCTTCTTCCTGACCGGCCTGGACGAACATGGCCAAAAAGTCCAGCAGGCCGCCGAGAAGGCCGGCATCGCTCCGCAGACACACTGCGACCAGCTCGCGCCGAAGTTTCATGCCCTCTGGACGCGGCTGCACATCTCAAACAACGCCTTCATCCGCACGACCGACCCCAAGCACAAGGCCTACGTCCAGAAGACGCTCCAGGCCCTGTATGACAAGGACCTGATCTATCGCGCCGACTACACCGGCTGGTACTGCACCAGCGATGAGCGGTTCTGGACGGAGAAGGACGTTGTGGACGGCCTGTGTCCGGACTGTAAGCGGCCGGTCGAGCGGTTGAGCGAGAGCAATTATTTTTTCCGGATGAGCCAATATAAGGACCGCCTTATCACCTACATCCAGGAACATCCCGATTTTATCCAGCCGCCGTCTCGGCGCAACGAAGTGCTGGGGTTCCTCAGACAACCCCTGGAAGATCTGTCCATTTCGCGCCCCACGTCGCGCCTGTCATGGGGCATTGAGTTGCCCTTCGACGCCGACTATGTCACCTACGTCTGGTTCGACGCCTTGGTGAACTACATCTCGGCGCTGGACTATCTCACGCCGACGCCCTCGTTTGAGAAATACTGGACCACGGATGCAACGGAAGCGGCGGCCGACCGCACGGTCATGCATCTCGTCGGCAAGGACATTCTGACGACGCACGCGGTCTACTGGTCCACGATGCTGATGGCCCTGGGGCACGCGCTGCCGACGACCATCTTCGCCCACGGCTGGTGGACCGTCAACGGCGAGAAAATGTCGAAGAGTCGAGGCAACGTCGTGGATCCTCATGCCGTCATTGATGAGTTCGGCGTGGACGCGTTCCGCTACTTTCTGCTGCGCGAGGTGCCCTTCGGCCAGGACGGCGACTTCTCGAAGGACGCGATGATCGGCCGCATCAACAGCGACCTGGCGAACGGCTTGGGCAACCTCCTGAACCGTACCTTGACCATGATCGAGCGGTTCGCGGGAGGCCGAGTCCCAGAGCCGGCACGCATCGCCGGAACAGACACGGATGCCGGACTCCAGCGCACGGCGCTCCAGGTACACGACGTGGTGGCCAGGCATCTTGACCACCTGGAATTCAACAAAGCGCTGGAAGCCCTCTGGAGTCTGGTCCAACTCGGCGACCAGTACATTGACAAGAGCGCGCCCTGGGCCCTGGCGAAGAACCCCGAAGACGCGCCACGGCTCCATACCATCCTCTACAATGCGGCCGAGACCCTGCGCGTGCTCTGTCTCGCGCTCTACCCGTTCATGCCCCACACGGCCGAGGAAATGAAGCGGCAACTTGGCCTCATGCTGAATTTCACCAAGCCGTTGCTCTCTGCGGAGATCACCTGGGGCGGCGTGCTGCCAGGGACGGAGATTGCGAAGGGCCGGCCGCTGTTCCCTCGTATAGAACGCACCCCTCACCCTGCCCTCCTTCGGCAAGACTCAGGACAGGCTCTCCCTCAAGGGGAGAGGGAAAAGGACACCCCTCCTGCCAATGCCGAACACATCTCGATAGACGAGTTCAAAAAAGTCGTCCTGCGGGTCGGCACGGTCCTCGCGGCAGAGCGCGTCCCCAAATCCTCGAAGCTCCTCAAGCTCCACGTGGACCTCGGCGCCGAGCAGCGCCAGATCGTGGCAGGTATCGGGACCAAGTACGCTCCGGACGATCTGCTGGGCAAGCGCATTGTGATCGTGGCGAATCTGAAACCCGTTAAGCTGATGGGGATCGAATCGCAGGGTATGGTCCTAGCCGCCGGCGAGGAGGAGGTCGTCTCACTCCTCACGACGCTGGAAGCCGTCGCGCCGGGATCAAAGATCAAGTAAGGAGACTGCTATGTCAGAAGCTCCTCTTCCCATCGGATTGATCATCGCAGCGATCATCGGGGTCGTCTTCATCTTCATGATGCTGAAGATCGTCCCCGAATACCAACGGTTGGTGGTCCTCCGGCTGGGCAAGGTGCTTCACGAGCCCAAGGGGCCTGGAATCGTGATCCTGATTCCGCTCATCGACAAGGGCATCCGCGTGGATCTCCGAGAGAAGTACGATCAGATCCCACATCAGACCTGCATCACCAAGGACAACGCCTCCATCTCGGTGGACTTTCTGATCTATTCAAAGGTCGTGGACCCGATCGCCAGCGTCGTCCAAGTTCAGGACTTCAATGCCGCTGCGGCAGGGATCGCCGTCACCACCCTCCGGGCGGTGGTGGGAGATATCCCCTTGGACGACGTGCTGGCGAAGCGAGAGGAGATCAACCGCATGCTGCAGTCCAAGATGGACCTCGTCACGGCGCGATGGGGTGTGAAGATCACCACCGTGGAGATCCAGGAGATCACCCCCCCGAGGGACATTCTGGAGGCGATGAGCCGGCAGATGTCGGCCGAGCGGACCCGGCGGGCCCTGGTGATCGAGGCGGAAGGGACCAAGGCGGCTGCCATCACGGTGGCTGACGGGGAAAAGCAGGCGGCCATTCTGAAGGCGGAGGGCGACCGCCAAGCCCGCATCCTCAATGCCGAAGGGGAACGCCAGGCTGCGATCCTCAAGGCAGAGGGGTTCGCCTTGGCGCTGGGCAAGATCTTCGAAGTCGCCCAGGGACTTGACGCCAAGACGATGAGCCTCCAGTACTTGGAAGCGCTCAAAGCCCTCGGCTCGAGTCCCGCAACCAAATTCGTAGTCCCCTTAGAGATGACCTCGCTCCTCTCCGGTGTCTTGGGAGATAGCCGGAAAGCCTTTACTCCTGAAAAGCCCTAAGTAAGGATCGTCCCATGAGCGTCGCTCGGTGGTTGGAATACAAGATCGACGAGGATCCTACAAAACCCGGTCGCCGACAAGAAGTCTTCGACCTGAAGGCCATCGAAGCGGCGCTCGGCGCGCCCATCACCTACGTCTACTCCAATCAGATCCAGCCCGGCGCCACGGCCGGCATGCACTATCACAAAACCCATCAGGTGGCGGTCTGGATGCGCGAGGGCGAATTGGAGATGACACTGGAGGATGTCCGCACACACGAGCGGGAGGTGGTGGTGCTCCGGCCCGGCAACCGGCTGCTGCTCGTCCCGACCGAGACCTACCATGCCGCCGCCAACAAGACCAACAAGCCGGCCTTGGCCATCATGTTCGCCACCAGCATCCCACGCGATCCTGCCGATGAGTGGGGCTAAGAGGGAACGACTATCTCCATTGCCTCGGCGGAAAATGCCAGGAAATCTCTCGTATTAAACGTCAACAGCGCTGAGACCTTCGCCTTTAAGGCGCAGGCGATAATGACCGCGTCATAGGTGCGCCCGCCGGCAATGTTGTCTCTCGGAGCACTCCGCAAAAGATTCTGGTACGACCTGGCGTCGAGAGCAATGGTCCTTGCCTGACTGATGAAGTTGGCCTCTAACAGCGCCAGTGAATCTGATGGCGAGAGCCGATGTGGAAACGGCAGACGAGTGAGCACGGCATAGGCCTCGACGAGAGCGGGCGCCGCAACGACCATTGTCTCACCCCTGTCCAAGCGCCGCTCCAGTTCCCCTGCCACAGGCTCATGGTGCTCATGCCAGGCGCACATGGCGGCCACCATGCAACTCGTGTCCGGCAAGAACCCAGGCATGGCTACCTATGGATAAGGGGCCCGCTCTCGTCGAAGCGCCCGGCGCGTTCGCTCCACAGTCTCCGTACGGAGGGGAAGCACCGAGTCCTGCGGAACGGCAACCAGTAGCCGGCCCTTTCGTGTTAACTTCACCGGCATCGGCTCAGGCTCAATTTCAATCCGGTCCTCACGCCAGCGCACAGTGAGCGGCACCCCGGGTTTCAGACCGGCTTCCCGGCGGACCTCCTTAGGAATGACCAATCGTCCGGCAGCATCAATGGTAGTTTTCATGGCACGAAGCATACCATTCTTTTGCCAGCTTGACAACCATGCTACCAAGTCGTCTGTTTCTTCGCCCGCGACAGAAGAAGGGGGGACAGGCAACTTTTCAAAGTCGAAAAGTAGCCAGTCCCCTCTAGGCCCGGCGCAGCCAGCCCCTGATAGTCTGCCAGCCGGCCACCACTGCCAGCACCAGGCATGCCACGGCGACATCGGTGGGCCCAAGCGGCAGGTCCCACCGGAGCGAGAGGTAGAAGCCGACCAACGCCGAGCCGCCCCCGATCAGTGAAGCCACGAGCGAAAACTGCCCCATCCCGCGTGTGATCTGCCTGGCCACAAGCGGCGGGATCACCATGAAGCCAAAGACAAGCAGGGGACCAACCGTGATCACGCCAAACGCGATGGCAAGGCCAATGAGCAAGTACAAGCCGAGGTCCCAGGCCAGCACATTTTTCCCCAGGGTGATCGCCATCTCGCGATCGAACGAGACGAGGACGAACTCCTTCTGAAAGAGGACCATGCAGAGCGCGATGCCGGCATTCACCCCGATCACGGCCCAAAACTGGGGCAACGGGATACCCAGCACTTCCCCTCGGAGCAAGGACAAGATCGTGGACTCTCCATACGGGTTGGCCGCCACAAACAGGATGCTGCCGGCGGCCGCGGCCGCATACGCCACCCCCACCCGGCCTTCCACCATGCCTCGCCCACGACGCTCCAGGGCCGTTAAGCCCACCAGCGCGGCTAACGTAAAGAGCACGGAGCCGGTCAGGGCAACGATCTGTTCGTCTTCCTGATGTGGATAGAAATGGATGCCCATGGTATGGAGCAGGAACGCGAAGGCGATGCCGGCCGCCGAGATTTGAGGGAGCGCCACTCCCAGGAACATCAACCGGCGCAGAACGAGATAGACCCCCACCAGGGGGCACACCAGCCCGACCACCAGGCTGGCATACAAGGCATGCCGAAGGAGGAAATCCGGGCTGAACATGTCGAGCAGGAGGTCCACGTTAAACACCGCCCGCTTCAAGCAACTCTTCGATCTTGTCCTTGCCGAGCATCACCTCGGCCGGCCCGCACACCAGCCCGTTCCGGTAAATCCAGATGATCTCCTCTGCCCGCCCGCGCAACGATTGCAGATGGTGGCTCACCACCAGGACCGTGAGCCCCCGGCCCCGATGGAGCGACCGCGCTAAATCCATGATGACGTCGGTCGTGGCCGGGTCGAGACCGGCTATCGGCTCGTCGAGGACCAAACACTCCGGATCAGCCGCCAGGGCTCGCGCAATCAGCACCCGCTGCCGCTCGCCGCCGGAGAGTTCGGCGAACAGCCGGCCGGCCAGGCCCTCCGCCTGCGCATCGCAGAGAGCCTGCCTGGCTCGCTCCCGCATCGCCCGCCGGATCGGGCTCAGCGGTCCGAGCCTGCCGTACGTTCCCATCAGCGTCACCTCGAACGCCGTCAAGGGATAGACCGGATCCAGCACGTCGCGTTGAGGGACATAGCCAAACCGAGGAGGCCGACCGGTTCCGGGAAACTCTATGCGACCCTTTAAGACCGGCAGGATACCCACGATGGTCTTGAGCAGCGTGGACTTGCCGGAGCCATTGGGTCCCAAGAGCCCGACGAAACTGCCACGCGCGATCTGAAGATCAACGGCCTCCAGCACCGGCGAGCCATTGTGCCCCACCGAGGCCCCCATCAGGCGGATGAGGCTTTCCCGAGGGGCTTCCATTGGAGCCGGGACGTCCCGTTTCACGGCCGCAGTGGCCTGGCTGCCAGCAAGACCCCGATCGCGTGATCAAACAGGGCCAGGTAATCCGCCGCCTCCTTGCTGCCCCCTACCATCGAGGGGACGAACGCCACCGTGGCCCCGGTTTCTTGCGCGAGAAACGCCGGCGTCTTGCGTTCCCGGTTCGGCTCCATCAGGATCAGCGTGACGCCCTCCGCTTTCATCTGCGCCACCAGATTACGGACATGGGCGGCCGACGGAGGAATGCCCGGTTTCGGCTCGATAGTGTTGATCACGCGGAAGCCGAACCGCCCGGCCAGGTAACTGTACGACTTGTGATAGGAAATCGCCTTCGTCCCACGCAGCGGAGCCAGTTGTTTCTGCCACAGGGTTAAGCGGGTATCAACCTTGTCCTCAAACTGCTTGAGGTTGGCCCGAAAGGTCAGGCAGTCGGCCGGTCCCAGAACACAGAAGCGCTCCGCCACCAGGTGCGCAATAAGCTTGCCGTTCATCGGATCAAGGGTGAAATGCGGGTTGCCGAAGGGATGCACGTCGCCCATCGAGCGATCAATCGGACCCGTTGGAATCTCCAGCAAGGTCACAGCCTCCGCCGCAATGATACGTCCAGGGAGGCCAAGCTGAATCTTGGGATTCCGGGCATTCAGGATCAACGGCGGCAACCACCCAGCTTCAAGATCGGCCCCGCCTTCGATCAAGACATCGGCCTGGTTCAGGATTCGAATGAAACTGGGTTTCGGATCAACGAAATGGACGTCTTCCGTCCCTTTGGCCAGGCTGGTCACGTCCACGCGATCACCGCCAACCTCACGAGCAATCGCCGCCAAATCCGGTGTGCTTGCGACCACGTTGAGTTGGGCATGCGACGGGTAGGCCCATCCCATAAGGAGCCCCAGCACGACTACGCTCAGTATCAGTAGTCTGTTTGCCATCGTTCTCTCTCCTTGTTTGAAATCCGCCCTAGAACGCATGGGCGGCGTGTTCGCCGATGCTGAACTCCACTTGAAGAAATACCCCATGCACCGCCTCGCGCCCCCGGCTGTCCGCAACGTCCAGGTTGTACTGGAGCCGGAACTTGGAGAACTCGCTGGGGTAGAAGGTCAGATTCGGCGAGAAGCGCCATCGTTCGTCCACCAGATCGCGCTGGATTCTCTCGGTCAGGAAGGGGACCGCCGCCCCACCTCCCGTGCTGTTGACATAGTCTACGCGGAATCCGGCGACCCACCGATAGGTAAATCCGTAGAGGAGCTGCGAATAGAGACCGAAGTCCTTCAAGCGATCAGCCGGAATCATATTCGTCTCATCAGGTCCGGCCTCGTAGTCTCGAAACAGATACTCCGTCTGCCAGGCGACGAACGGAAAGCCCTTGACCTGGTCCACTGGCTTCCACTTCACGTACAGATCCCCGCCATAAATGATCGTCTTGTTGCTTGGACCGCTGGCATTCGGGCCGAACAGCGTGGATGCTCCCAAGGCGACGGTGACTTCTTCAGCGGCATCGAAGGATGTGACCACCCTGGGCATGTAGATGAGATCCCCGGTTTTCCGCACCGGGCGGTCACTCAGGGTGTACCCTCGAATGGCCTCTCCCTCCTCAGACAGAAAGCTGGTGGCAATCTCCCCTTGGGCCTGCTGCGCGCTCCCGATGAATTCCAGGTAGAACGGCGTGGGCGCCAGCCAGGAGAGCTGCATCCCCGGCCCACGCAAGCCATCTGGCCCGAAGAGGCGGTTCAGGATCACCGGCTGGTCCGCAAAGTCCCACTGATGGGGATGCAGGCGGTTGTGACGACCGAACCGCGTAAAATACTGCCCGGCCACCAGTTGCAAGTTGGCCGGCAGAGACGTGCTGGTCCCATAGATTTCTTCCAGCTCGACAATCGTCTCCCCTTTCTCGATAAAGGTCACCAGGTGGCCGTCCAACTGGAAGTACGGATCGACCACACCTGAAAAGTGCAATTCGACGTTCTGGACGTTAAACCCACGCTCCTTGGGATCGTGCCCGCCAAAGTTCAGGTTGTCCCGTTCGGAGAACATCGCAGCCGAGAACAGGCCGGACAGCGAAATCTTGGGGTTGAAGGAAGAGAACAGCCCGCGTCCGGCCGCCCGCTGTTGGCGGACTTGTTCCTCAAGAGTCCGTAGCCTTTGCTCGGTCGTCATCTCTTCTTCAGTCGAACCCTGCTGGGGTGCCGGCATGGATGTTTCTGGCCGATCAGCTTGCTGGGCGGAGACGTCGGAGGCCAAGAACCCTAAGCCGAACACCAGCAAGACAATAAGGACGCGTGCGGAATGGCGAATAGACATAGAGAGCCCCTCCCTGACTAGACGATCGAGTTTTGACTGAGGAGAAAAACCTAGATTGGCTGGGACGGAGGGGCGCGGGTCGGAAGATCGATCAGAAAGAGATGCGAAACAAGACGATCGTGATGGGGAGTCTCCGGAACTGAGACCGCCCACTGGGAGACCAGCACATGGGCACAGTCCACAACCGACGAGGACGTATGGCTCTGGACCCAGGAGCAGAGGTCGGCCTCGGAATGCTGGTGGCCGTCCTCATCCGCCTCACCCAACGCATGGTGCAATTCGAGCGTCGCTACGAACGGCGGGAAGATCAGCAGACACAGCCCCACAACTAGAATCAGCGCACAGGTCGTGGGAAGCCGTCTCTTCATGATCGTCGCTCTACAACAGGGCCGTCATCGTTAGCATAGAGCATCAGCGAAGTCAATTAGGTGCTCGCTCAGCGGGACCATTTGAATCGATTCCCGATTTCTCCGGGACGTAGATGATGGAACCGTCCTTGAGGCGGTAGGCGGTACCGGCCTTCTCGCCGTCGCCCTGGCCGATCTCCCCGGTGGACTGGTATTTTTCGATCTTCACGCCCTTCTTCACGACGATTTCCATGTCCGGCTTGCCGGCATTGACGATCACCGTCACATCCTTTTTCGAGAACGGATCCAGGATCGGGTTTTGTGCGACCACGATCAGGAGTGCGGCGATGACGACGAGAAAGACATCGATGAGATTGACCACCGACAAGATGGGATCGTCCGAATCGGAATCGACGAGCAGCTTCATGGCGCGACCTCCGCCTGCGCGCGCGCCTCGCTCTCGCACACCTCTACCAGCCCGCGCGGTTCGTCTGGAGCCGCATGCCAGCTTGCCGGCCGACCCGCCTCGACAGCGCGGATTTCCTCGGCCAGCCAACGGCGTTTCACGGTGACGATCCAATAGGTCATGGCGGCGGCGGTGAGCGCCAGAATCACGGCGGAGAAGGCCACCGAAAGGTTGTGGCTGACGCCCTGGAAGTTCCCGTCGGCGAGCGCCTTCAACGCCGGCCCCATCGGGATCATGGTGCCGACCAGTCCCAGCATCGGAGCGACACGGGTGGCGATGCGAGGGACTTCGAGGAGCTTGTGGGCGTAAAGCTCCAGGGCAGCCGGGCCGGCGTCGGGGTTTTGCTTCGCCCAGCTCACCAGCGGGTAGCCCGGGCGATTGCCGAACGCGCCGCTCCGGGCACGCTGGCGCCACTGCACGAGGAACGCGCCCAGGGCGTAAAAGGCATAGAGAAACAACACGGTGATGAGCGCCAGCACAGGGGCCAGGAACACCTGTCCGGCGTGGTACATCAAGGTTTCGAGGATGGATAGATCCATGATACTGACTCCTTTCTAGAAATTGGGTTGATGCATGGGTTATGGAATCGCCTTGAGCTGCCGCACGGCTCCGGCAAGGGTGGCCAGGGCGACGAGCAGCAGAAGGTACGGTTCCCTGTGACGTTCCTTGGGCGTCGGGGCATCGACTTTTGCCAGGCGCTGGCCCTGCACTGTCTGCGTGGGCTGCTTGGGGACTGCCTTCGCCTGCGCAGGCTGTGCCGCAGCAGGCGGCTTCCGACCCTGGCCTGGCGCGAGGCCGAACCCTGCCGTCGCACCGGGCGTGGCGGCTGCTCGCGGCTCCGCTACGAACTCTCGGAATTTGACGTTGTCGGTTTTCACGTCGAATTTCGCCGCCAGATGCCGGTAGCTACGTTTGAGTTCGGCCACAACCTCGGGCGTGGCCGTCCAGTAGTCCTTGCGGACCGCTTCGAGCATCCGCTCGATGATTTGGGCCTTGGCGTGCGGATTGTGCTTCTCGAACCACCTGGCCAGCCCCAGATCGTACGTGTCTTTGATATAGACCGCGTGAAACTCCTGCCACTGATCGGCGCGCACCACCTCCGGGGCCACCACCTGCCAGCCCCAGAAGGCGTTGACGCTCTCCAGCATCGGCAGCGTGCCCGCGTAGCCTTCCTGTTGCATGGCCTTGATCCAGTTCGGATGGAAGGAGCGGGCGCGCAGCTCGGTAGCCAGGGACTGCGCGGCGGACTCCATCTTGCCCTGAACGGGATTGCGCAGATTGGCGATGTACAAGTCCGGGCTCTTGCCGCGTAAGTTCCGCACCGCCAGCGCGAGGCCCCCTAGGTACTGGAACGGATCGTCCCCCGTGAGTAGCCCATAGAGGTTGGAGGAGCGGGCGAAGACGGCGGCATCGACGTGCTTGAGGTTCTCGGCATAGAGATCCACCGCTGGCCGCTGGCCGTGGGCCCCCGCCCCCGGCGCCCAGATATACCCCGTCTTGCTGAGATACAGGGTCGCCAGCTTGTCGTCCCGCTCCCAGGTGTCCGACGCCAGCGTGGCCTTGTCGAGTCCTATGTCGTACTGGCCGCTCTCGTTCGTGAAAATGCGGGCGGCGGCCAGCTGTTTGACTTCATCCGGTGGCATGCCCCGGTTTTTCAAG
>Ga0213870_1000193_pt1 | contig 32362 bp, 37 predicted proteins | sample WICALVC2017_Meta_FD_160119 | JGI IMG/M metagenome (GOLD analysis project Ga0213870, IMG submission 160119) | Freshwater microbial communities from subterranean cave lake in Wind Cave National Park, South Dakota, United States - WICALVC2017 | ecosystem: Environmental > Aquatic > Deep subsurface >... | reverse complement strand
TGTTTTTTAATTTTTTCTGGTGATTGACGTATGCTTGATATTTGCCCATACCTCGAGAAGGACGCCCGTCTAACTCACGACTGATGGAACTTGGACTACGATGCATCTTTCTGGCGATGGCGCGTATACCTAACCCTTCCCGAAAGTATATTTGAAGGTTAATTCTGTCGACTAATGTAAATTGCTTAAATTTTTGTTTCATACCTGTATTTTACTACAGGTGTTGCAATTGATTGTTGAACTGGGGTATTTGACGTTTGACATAAGCTGAATTTAAGGTAAAATAATAATATGAAACACATTATTCAATTTTATATACATAAAGGGGATAACCAGTATGTTGGTGAAGGCGTAAATTTGCCTATTATTACCCAAGGAAAAACCATTGATGAAGTGGTAAAAAACATCAAAGAGGCGGTAGAACTTCATTTGGAAGGGGAAAATCTGTCTGAGATCGGATTAGCTAAGAATCCGTCTGTTTTAGTTAATTTTGAATTAGAGCCAGAATATGCCAAGAATTAAGATTCTTTCCGGAAAAGACGTTGTAAATATATTGAAAGGATTTAATTTTTATATTATTTCACAAAAGGGTAGCCATATTAAATTGCAGAGAATTCATAACGGAGATAAACAAACGCTTACCATACCAATACATGAAGAATTGGACAAAGGAACAACCAGTGCTATTTATCGCCAAGTTTTAAAATATATTGCAGAAGGAGAAATAAAAAAATATTTCTATCAATAACTAATATGAAAGGCTTTTTGGAAAAGCGTCGCATGGGGTCTGCAAAGAAACGGTGCAAGATTTGATCGCCGAGATGCCGCCGGAAGAGATTCCGTCAAGTTTGAAGTAAACTCTATAGAGTTTACTTCAAAATCGAAAATTTTAATGTGTAATTTAAGAAGCCCTTGTGAGGGCTTCTTAAATGTAACAGATTTATATTTTATTATAAAGCTATTTCCTTTAAACTCAGAAAAATAAAGACACTAACTATATTTTTTCTCTTTGCTTACCTTATACTTTTTTATTTAAACGCTTTGCTTCAGCCCATGATAACTCAAAAACTTTTTTAAATGCATCAGCTAATTCTTGACTTTCAATTACCAAAGCAAACTTTTCTAGCCATGACATAAAGACAATTTTATTATCATAAATATTTATTTCTGGAGAAAAATCATATTTATCTCTTGGCACTAACAAAGATTCTCTTGCCTCATCTTTATTGTGTTTGATTCTGTCGCGAGCTGCTGAAGTATCTGGGAAAATGGCCCGAATTGCTATATTTTTTTTAGCTCGTCTTTGATAATATTCGGGAAAATAATCAGGAAGTGCTTTGTGCATATTTTCAATTGAGGCATAGGCGCGGATAGTTTCCGTAGAAGTTAAAGTATCTTCATAAGCAGTTTTTAAACCACTTGTGCCCTGGAAAAATTTAACACGAGATTTTGGAATCGCAGATAAATACAAAGATTTTAATTTAGGTACAATGTCGTGTGCAAGATTGATCAATTCGGTATGCTGTCTTCCTAGTCCTTGCAGGTATTGGGTAATTGATTCAACGGGAGTTACAGAAAAAAGTTTTACATTTTGTTTTTCTGATATGCTAACTAATCCTCTTTCTGTAAGAGATTCTAGTATTACATAAGTAGTGCTTCGGTTGATGTTTGCTCTTTTTGCTACATCGCTTACTATAGAGCTTCCCAATTCAAGCAGAGCCAAGTAAACATCAGCCTCTTTTGGTGAAAAACCTAATTTTTCCAATTGTTCTTTCATAGTATGTGAATAACTTGTTTTTAGTTATTATTAGTTAACTTTTTCCTATCCGATAGTTTTATTAAACACGATTTTTTGCTTGTAGGTCTAATTATATCTTTTAATTGTTCGTTGTCAATAACTTCTGACAACAATAAATTGTCAAGTTAAATTATCTCATTTACTTGTTATTAACTATTGACAACAGAGCATAGATTAAATAAAATGAAACTAAACTAAACTAAATTAAATTATATTATGGAGGAACTATTAAATATCCATAAGAGAAATAATAATTACCAAAAAAGCAAGCTACTTGTTGTTGGTATAGGTAAGAAAATAGAAATAGAAGTTAAAATCGCATTAACAAAAGAAGAATTTCATAAACTAACCAAAGGTTTTAATAACTTTAAGTTAGAGAGAACTTTTGGATATTTTAAAGAAGATTTTTCAAATATTAAGGAAGGAATTTTCCCGAGAATAAAATATGTAGAGGGAAAGAAAAAAGAAATAATCTTAACCGTAAAAAGAAAAACAAAAGAAAATACTAAATTCTTTGAAAGAGAAGAAATGGAAGTAAAATTAAAAGAAGAGGAAAACATTAAGACTTTGAGAGAAATAATAAAATCCTTAGGTTTTGGTAAAGAAATTATATTTGAAAAGAAGAGAAAAAATATTTATAAAAATGATATTACTATATCTTTTGATGAGCTTCCTTTCGGTTTTTTTGTTGAGTTTGAAGGAGAGCCGGAAGCAATTAATAAATGTCTTGATGAATTTAATATTGCCAATAGACCAAGGATTACCAAAGCCTATCTTGGTTTATGGGAGGATTATAAAAAAGATAACGGTATAATGGAGGAAAATTGTGTATTTAGAAAATAGTTATGGTGAAAATGTTAAATAATCATAAAACAAATAATGATTATAAAATGAGTCAATCATTAGTTGTTGGTATAGGCAAGAAAATAGAAATAGAAGTTAATGGAAAAATTCAAAATTGGGAAGTTGTTGATGTTGGTAAATCTGACATAGAAAAAGGAAAAATATCTTATAATGCGCCACTAATCCAATATATTTTAGGAGCGAAAAAGGGAGATAAAATTAAAAGTAAAATAATGAATAAGGATTTTATAATTATAATTAAAAAAGTTTCATTTTTGAAAATACTAATATAAACTATTACAACTTTCCGCGGAAAATTGGAATAGTAAAGGAATAAATAAATTAATAGACCTGTCGCTTGATATCCAGATATATTTGTTCACTCGGTCGGAATGGAAGAGCCAACTCTTCCATTCCTCCCTCCTTGACAAATATAAGGTTGGTAACGAAATGAAGTAATGTTTAGTGAAAAAAGCGAAATGCGATGAGCCATATTGAGATTAAATCTGGCGAAGAGCAGTTAGATTTTCTGGGCAACATTACAAAATTGCAGTAGAAGCTTATTGAGCAACAGGTATAGTAACTAATTTGCTTTCATATTATATTGAGGGTATAGTTAAAAAACATCAAAAAGAGGATAGTTTTTATCCATTATATTTGTCTATTTGTCGAAAGTAGTGGATATGTAAAATATAATAAAAAACCAAATTATATGAAAAAAAAGAATGAGTTATTTAAGAGAGGCATTACAACAAAGTTAACCGTTGCAATGTTGGTTTTTTTATTTGTCTTCACTCCCATTGCTCCCGTTTTTGCCAATATCGCAAATATTCCCGCAACTGATAATTATGCCGTTGCGAGTCCAGTTTCAAACGCAAATTCAAGCGCGGTTGGCGCAATACCATCAGAAGCAACAAAAGAAAAAGATACCTCAAAAGAAAAAGATACCTCAAAAGAAAAAGATACCTCAAAAGAAAAAGATACTTCCGAAAATGTTTCTTTTAAATCTGTTTCCGCAAATCAAGCCAGCGCAGGGAGCTCTTCTTTAACCCAAAATGCGAGTTTGTCGTCTTCAATAAAACAAATAATTCCCGAGCTCGATCCGTCAACTGGCGCCCTTATATATAATTATCCCATTATGGTTCCACCAGGCCGCGATGGCGCGCAGTCTGACTTAAAATTGCAGTACAATAGCCAAAGCATGACCCAAGGAAGTATTTTTGGGTACGGCTGGACATTAAACATTCCTTTTATTCAAAGGCTCAACAAAACTGGAGTTGATAAATTGTATGATTCAAGCGCCGCCAGTTATTTTTACTCATCTCTTGACGGCGAACTTTTATCCAATGGCAGTTCATCTTATGTCCCCAGAAAAGAGAATGGTAATTTTAATAAATATACTTTTTCAAATAATCAATGGTTTGTAACTACCAAAAACGGTACCCAATACAAATTTGGAAATGATAATTCTAGCCAGCAAAATAATCCGCAAAACCCGGGCAATGTATATAAATGGATAGTCCAGGAGACAAGAGATACCAATGGTAATTATATTTCTTATTCTTATTTTAAAGATGCTGGGCAGATTTATCCCTTATCTATTACGTATACTAACACAGATACTGCGCAGGGTATTTTTAATATCAGTTTCCAAAGAGTTGCAAGAACAGACAACGCTGTTTCATATACCACGGGATTTGCCGTAAATTCCAATTATCTAGTTAATGAAATTGAAGTAAAAGTAAATAATAATTGGGTAAAAAAATATGTTTTGTCTTATATAAAAAGCCAAGATACAAATAGATCTTTGTTAAAATCAATCACATTATCCAGTAAATATAGCAGTGGAAACGTTATTTCTTTGCCGCAAACAAGTTTTGATTATCAATCTTCGGCTGTTAACTGGGTGCCAGCGAGTGCTGATTGGAATTTCCCAAATCCAAAAAGCGATTTTCAAATTTCTTCTTCAAGAAATGATTTATATCCATATTTTCCAGACCTTAACGCCGATGGTCTGCCTGATTTAGTTACACTTATTGCTAAATTTCAAACGTTAGAAGCTATATATCCATATAAAAGAGATGTCGTATTTTTAAATAAAGGCAATGGTTGGACTACCCAGGCATATGAATGGAAATTACCAGACAATTCTTCATGGCAACTGCCCAGTGATTTAGATCCTGGTTTGGGAGAAATATATTTTCCAGACCTTAACGCCGATGGTCTGCCTGATTTAGTTGAAAGAGTCGGTACTTATGGAAGTCCGCCTAGTCTAAATTTTATTTATATTAACAATGGCAATGGTTGGACCAGGGCTAGCGCTTCTTGGAATTTGCCGAATATACCACCAGAGGCTTATTCAACGGCAACGCAAAGGTATTTTGCAGACATTAATTCTGACGGTTTATCTGACTTTATACAAATTATCAGAATCGATCGTTATACTTGCTCAAGTTGTTCTAAATTTAAAGATTTTGTATATATAAACAATGGTTCTGGTTGGACGCAGGCAGACTCTTCGTGGAATCTTGAGCCAATAAATATCTGGTTAAATGGTTTGCATTACGACGACGCGGTAGCAATAGTGGACTTAAAATTTTCTGATTTAAACGGAGATAGTTCTCTCGACGTGGTGGTTTCTCACAACGGTAATGTTATGAGCAGTCAACAGTATCCAGCAGGCGAATCCAGCGATATTTATATCAACAATGGTCGGGGTTGGACACGGGCTGATTCTACATGGAATTTTCCAATTCCCATTGATGTGGAAAAATTTAATCAAATAGCAAAAACCCAGCTTATAGATTTTAATAACGATGGACTTCCGGATTTGTTAGAAAATATCCGTACGCAATATGAGTATAAACGTATCGGTTATATTAACAATGGCAATGGTTGGAATTTACCGTATCTTTCTTTAGGGAATGGAAGTGAAAGATTGGTTTCGGCTTCTTGGAGCATTATGCAAACCCGCAATACAATTCCACAGTTTACAGATTTTAGCGGCGACGGCTTGGAAGATTTTGTAGAAGTAAGAGAAACAAGCGAATATGGCATAAACAAAGATTTCGAATACATAAATGCTGGAGCAAAGCAAAACTTATTGAGCAAGATAAATTACTGGCAGGGAGGCGCCACAACTATTACCTATAAAACAGCAGCTCGATATACAGATAATCTTGGAAATTCGGCTAATAAATTGCCTTATCCGATATTTACCGCGCAACAAATTGTTACCAATGACGGATTTGGCAATACCATAAGCTCTTCTTATCAATATGCCGGTGGGCGTTATTATTATAGTAATCCGACTGACAAAGAATTCGCCGGATATAATATAATTTCAGAAACTGATTCTGCGGGTAATATAACTAAAACTTATTATCATACCGCTAATGAAAGTGATTCTCTGCTCGGAGAATTTGAAGATAATTATTTTAAAATAGGCAAACCCTATAGAATTGAAAAATATGATAATGCCAATAGGCTCTATCAAGCGGTTGTAAATAAATGGGACAGCTATGACTTGGGCAATAGCGCAAAGTTTGTGAAATTGGCTCAAACGGTTAACCTTACCTACGACGGCGATACTACCCATCGAGATACAGCCGAAAGTTATACATATGATAATGGCAATGGAAATATAACTCAAAAGACACAATGGGGAGAAGTTTTGGGGAATAATGACGGAGCCTTCACTGATATCAATAGCGACAAATTCACCACCAGCTATGCTTATGCCATGGGCGGAATTTCCAATTCCCAATTCTCAATTTCTAATCAAACTATTAATGACCAAAGCGCCAATAAAATTAAAGAAACTAAATACTATTACGATGCTTTGCCGTTTGGTCAATTAACCAAAGGCAACCTCACCAAACAAGAAGATTGGAAAAACGGCGCCGCTTATATTAACAATCAAAAAACTTATAACAGTTATGGTTTGGTGACCTCGTCAACTGATCCGCTGGGAAGAACCACGCAATATATTTACGATGCCTACAATCTCTATCTAGTCACTGTCACTAATGCCTTAAATCAGGTTACGCAATATGCTTATGATTATTCTTCCGGGCAAGTTACTCAAAAAACTGACTTAAATAGCCGTGTGTTTCAATGGGTTTATGACGGCTTGGGCCGTTTGCTTGAAGAAAAACAGCCGGATATTGCCAACCCGTCTAATTTGGTAACCAAAAATACTTATACCTACACCGATACTTCTAATGCAGCAAGCGTTAAAAAATCCAATTATTTGGACGGTTCAACTATTATTGATAGTTACACTTATTTTGACGGCCTGGGAAAAAAAATCCAAGAGCGCGCAAAAGCTGAAGGCGCTAACTTTTCTACCAAAGATTATATTTATAATAATCTTGGATTCTTACAAAAAGAATCTTTGCCTTACTTTTCAATCGGTCTAAGTAAAACTTCGCCAACCAGCGATCCTGCGCTTTATATAAATTACAGCTATGATGCTGTAGGCCGCGTGGTTGCTTTAACCAATGCCGTCGGCACCACCGCAAATACATATAATGACTGGAAAATTACCACTGTAGACGCTAATGGAAAATACAAAGATTTTTATAAAGATGCTTATGGAAACTTAATCCAAGTTGATGAGCGCAATGACGGCAGTACATATAGTACCATCTACAATTATAATTATTTAAGAAACATCACCAAAATTACCGATGCGCTTTCTAATGTCCGTAATTTTACCTATAATGGCTTGGGTAAAAGATTGACTGCCGAAGATTTGCGCGCTTTGAGCGATACCACCTTTGGTTTATGGACTTATAACTATGATAATAACAGCAACCTAACTTCTAAAGTTGATGCAAATGGTCAGACAATAAACTATACCTACGACGCGCTAAATCGCGCATTAACCGAAGACTACACCGGTAATGAAGGTATCGAAGTTACTTATTCATATGATTCAAGCGCCGACGGCATTGGCCGCTTAACTTCGGTAACCACAGGTGACTATTCCCAAGGTTTGCAGTACAATCCACTGGGCGGTTTGAAGCAGGAAACCAATACCATCAGCTCTACTGATTATGCCACCTCTTATACCTACGATCGCCAAAGTAATCAACTCACCATTACCAGTCCAGATAATTCCATAGTCAAATACGAATATGGCGCAGGCGGCTTGCTGGAAAAAGTATCAAGGAGAGAATCTACCGATGATAACTATGTCTATGTAGTTAATAATTTTGATTACTCTCCAACAGGGCAAATTACTTTACAAAATTATGCTAATGGAGCCTCTACCACAAATACATATGACTCTGCAAAGCTTTACAGGTTAAGTAGTAAAGTAACCACTATTACTGACGGAGTTCGTGGTCAGGATTTAGCTTACACCTACGATAATGTCGGTAATATTTTGCAAGTCATAGATAATTCTGCCACCGATGCTAAAAAAACATCAAATTACACCTATGACGATCTTTATCGCCTGCTTTCGGCAATGGCAACTAACGTGGCATCTGAACAAACCGCCTACACTCAAACATACGGATACGATGCAATTGGTAATATTTTAACCAAAAATGAAACTATCGGTGAGAATCCATCTGTCGTCTACACCTACGGGTATATCGGCAATACAGAAGATAATTATGCTAATCCCCATGCAGTCACCAATATTAACAATGGCACCGATACAACAAGTTACACTTACGACAAGAATGGAAATATGATTACTGAAACCAGCGGTCTCTCTAATACTTGGGACTACAATAATCGTTTAACTCAAGCAGTAAAAAGCGAAGTGACCTCAAATTACGCCTACGACTACACTGGACAGAGAGTTAAGTTAGCAAACGGCACTACCACTACTTACTATCCAACCAGGTACTACAACACCGACGGTACCACTGCCACCAAACACATTTTTGCAAATGGAGCGGATACTGCTACAATACAAGGAACAGGGGTAGACGCCAAAATTTACTACAACGCTACAGATTTATTAAATTCTTCAACCGTGATGACCGACAGTGCCGGTGCCATTGCCGAGACGATGGATTACTATCCGTTCGGATCTTTACGGTTTGATAACAAAGTCGGAACCTTCTCGGAACAAAGAAAATATATAGGGCAAGAGTTTGATGCAGACACCGGTTTGAATTATTTGAACGCGCGTTATTACAACGCCACGCTGGCAAGGTTTATTTCCCAGGATCCCGTCTTTTGGGAAGTCGGACAGACAGAAGATGGAAAAAGAGTTCTTGCTTATCCCCAGCTTCAAAATTCATACAGTTATGCAGGCAATAATCCTGTAATCAGTAAAGATCCGCAAGGAAGGTTTATAGACACTTTAGCGGACATAGGATTTATAGCCTACGATCTTTACAGTCTAAACAATGCTTTTGCCAACGGTGGGAATATAAAAAGCGAACTCACTGCTCTTGGCGCTGACATTGCTGGCGCCTTAATACCAGGAGCAACAGGGTTTGGTTTGGGCATGAGAGCGGTTAACAAAGCTACCGATGCAGCAAGGGCAGTTGACAAAACAATTGATGCGGCAATGGCAGTTGACAAAGTCGGAGATGCTGGAAGGGTAGTAAACAACCTTTCCGATAGTACTTTGGTCTGTCGTGGTGGTGGTTGCTCAGTATCAAACTTCCTGAAAGGAAACAATGAATTTAAATCGGGTCTCAATCCCTCCTTGAATACACCGCTTACTGGTATATCTGTAAACATTGGAGATAAGTTAGAAACCTTACTCAAGTCTGGCCCATTACCAAAATATGGACAGTATGGACAAACGACAGTTGGGACTATCAAGAATCTTGGTGGGTCGGTTATACCCGATGTTGGTAATAAGCTTAATCCAACTCATGCCAACGTTAACGGATTGAACGCTCGGCAGTTGGAGAGTATCTTCAAGCCTACCCAGAAAAATCCATATAAAACCAAGTAATATGAAATACTCAACTGAAAAATTAAAATCTCTTCCAAAAATTGAAGTATCTTTCCAGGATGATTTTTCTGGTACTGCAAGAGAGTATACGCTAACACCACGCTACGTTTTACGGGAGCTTGAAAAAATGGGTTTAAATGGCAGGATCGGGGATGAAATACTGCTTTGGGAGAAAGATGTGGGTACCAATGATAGGGAGTATTACTTATGTAATATTGGCAAAATTGTAGAAGTGTCAACAGAAGTGCTCGAGATAGTCCCAACAGAGAAAAGACCACTGTTAAATGGAACACCTATCCAAATACAGATAGATAGAAACGGTTACTTCGATTTACTGCTCGAGAGCGATGTTTTTTAAGGAAATGAGGAAATGGTGTCAGGTCTGGTTTTGGATTTCAGACGTCCAACGTCTGCAAGCATCTTTGCAAACGACACAAGCCTTGCTACAATAATAGGCAGTGGAACAACGGCAAAAACAGGCAGTGTGGTTGCCGTATCAGTTTATTACAACGCTACTGATTTATTGAACAGTTCCAGCATTATGACCGACAGCATTGGCGCCATCGCCGAGACGATGGATTACTATCCGTTCGGCGGGATCAGAATTGATAATAAGACAGGCGCCTTCAACGAACAACGCAAATACATCGGCCAAGAATACGACCAAGACACAGGATTAAACTACCTCAACGCGCGTTATTACAACGCCACGCTGGCAAGGTTTATTTCCCAGGATCCCGTCTTTTGGGAAGTCGGACAGACAGAAGATGGAAAAAGAGTTCTTGCTTATCCCCAGCTTCAAAATTCATACAGTTATGCAGGCAATAATCCTGTAATCAGTAAAGATCCGCAAGGAAGGTTTATAGACACTTTAGCGGACATAGGATTTATAGCCTACGATCTTTACAGTCTAAACAATGCTTTTGCCAACGGTGGGAATATAAAAAGCGAACTTACCGCTCTTGGCTCTGATGTTGCTGGCGCGTTAATACCAGGAGCAACAGGGTTTGGTTTGGGCATTAGAGCGGTTAATAAAGCGACCGATACGGCAAGAGCGGTTGATAAAGTCGAAAATGCTGGAAAAGCGCTAAGTAAACTACCGGATAATGCTTTGGTAGTTAGGGGTGGTGGATTAGCGAATCAGACCGCAGAAATTATAAATAAAGCGATCAATAAAAGTGTTTCAGAGGGTGGTCAAGGATTTTCCGTTCAGTGTAGTGGGACATGTACAAATATTAATCAGATAGGACAACTTGGTCAGTTTTTAAAAAACAAAGAACTCTCTGTAGTAAAAGCAGGAGTACTTAGAGATATGGGAGGTGATGTAATTAAAACGCATGGTATCGGTGAGCATGCTTCTGTAATCAATATAGGAGGATCAAAAGCAAGTCAACTTCCTTGGGAAGTTGTTAAAAACCCTAATCCTTTGAAAAAATAATATGGAAACTATTTTAATGGACAAAGAAAATAATTGGCCATTCCTCGCTGATTTTAATAATCGTGATGTAGATGGTGCTGTACGAAGTATTTTTCCTTTCACAACAATGAATTTTGTAGATGTCTCTATTAAACCAATAGAAGGACAAAAAATTTGGCTTTCTGATGGCGATGTTGAATTGTTTGGAATTCTTCACTTTAAAAATGGTTTTTGGGTTGCTATTCCAGACGAAGAGGGTTTTAAAGATGTTGATGAAAAAGCGTCTTATCATAATAAAAATCGGTTGAAATAAATATATGGAAAGAAATAAAGTCAGTCAAAGTGGATAAATGGGGACAGCCACCATTTATTAAGTAAATAGAATATTGTGTTGAAAAAACTGTATGAGTAATGGGGTCAGCCACCATTTATTAAGTAAGTAATGAGTAAATGGGGTCAGCCACCATTTATTAATATCTTGCTACAATTTACCCTGTTAAATAATTTCACAAAGCGAAATTACCGAAAGCGGTATTTAACGGGGTAAAGGTAGCGGAGCCGATGCAGTGGTTTGCTAAAACTCTACAGACTTACTTAATAGTTCTAGTATTATGACCGACAGCACGGGCGCTATCGTAGAAACGATGGACTACTCCCGTTCGGCTGCATCCGAATAGACTAAAGTTATCCGAGGCCCGGCCTCGGATAACCTCGGATAATCTGAGGCCCGACCTCGGATACCCCTCGGATACCTATTTACAATATTAATCGTTAAAATAAACATGTTAGAGATTGAAAAAAGAGGGTTTTTAACTAAAAAAAATATAATTATTTATTAAGTTTTCTTGAAAAGAATGGTCGAGATTTAGGTCCTGATGATAAAGACGTTATCTACTATATTTTTTCAGATAAATTATTAAAAGTTGTAAATAACATTTCTAAAGGAAATTCAAAAATTTCACTAAAAATGAACAAGATCGGTAAAGGATCGGTTTTTCCAGAGACAGAGGTATTTTTTTCGAGCGAAGATTTCTCTCGAATAAAATTTATTTTCGGTAAGATTGCTAGTCCAAAGAAAATAATGGAAGGGATCTAAAAAAGGAGAAACTTTGAATACAAAAATTGTGAAGTCGCAGTAAAATGGAGCGAAACATGGGGGTATCACTTTGAATTGGAGAAAACGGTGGCAGATAAAAAAGAGGTTGTCCAAGAGGAGAAGAATCTCCATGATTTAGCTAAGGAGCTGGGACTACGCATAATGACCGATAAAGAGCTAAGAGAATTTACAAAAAAAGTTGAAGAAAGTGCATCAAAAAAGCGAGCCACCAAATAGCCTTAATCTTTCCATCAAAGAATCAAAAAAGCAAATCTTTTAGTGCGAGAGTTATAAATTGACAGGGCTGTTGTAAAACGTATAATTAAAATATGGTAAAGAAAATACAATCAGTCAGTAAAAAAGACTTAGAACAGCTTCTCAGTAAACAAACAGATGTTATTTTGACTGCGGTTGATGAAAGATTAGGTAGCGCTAAATCAGAACTAAAGTCAGATATTTCAGATTTGCGCGTTGAAATAGTGAATTTGGAGGTGAGATTTAACAAGAAGTTGGAAGCAATGGAAGAACGGTGGAATAAAAAGTTTGATAAACTCACTACTACTTTAGATAAGTTTTTGAAAAGAATGACGGATATGAAAGACGAATTTACAATGATGAGAGCAGATTTGGATAGGGTTAAGAAAGTTATTAGGGAGAAATTAGGAGTAGATTTCACTTGACTATGCTGCTCTTTTGGCTAACCGAAATTCCTCAGGAGGAGGTACTAGATAGCTTGAGGTAAAGCGAGAATTATGATTTAAGAATTATGAATATACGGCGGCGCCAAAGCGCCGTCTTAAAAACTTTGACACAATATTACTAAGCGCTATAATTAAACTATGAAAAAGAAAAACACCACAATTGATGACTTAGCAGTGATGGTACAAAAAGGATTTGAGGAAACAGCTACTAAATCAGAGTTGAGGTCTTTGGAAACGAAAATGGATAAAAGGTTTGATAAAATTGAAAAGATAATTCTTGCTGATTATGGAGATAGGATAGAGAAGTTAGAATTGGAAGTAAAAGAACTTAAAGATTTACTGGCTTTCAAATAGTTGAATTTTCTGCTATTGCAGAAGTCTTAATTTAATCGATGAATGCGGTTGATTATTTGAAGCGCTTTATAAAGTTTCTAGAGGGGCGGTGCAGGATTTAATCGCCGAAATGCCCCCCGAGCAGATTCCGGATAGTTTGAAATAACGTCAATAGGTAATTAGCGCGTGGCGGTCGTCAGACCGCCACGCGCATTGTTTTATGGGTTGAAGAATGATATAATTACTGTTAGATGAATGATATGAAAACCTTAGAAGATATTAAAAAAAAATTGATACAGGCAGGGTCCAAACTTGCCCAAAAGTATAACCTTGACTTAATGATTGTTTTTGGTTCCTATGCAGTTGGAAAGGAAAGAGCCAACAGCGACTTGGACGTTGGTGTCATTGGAGATTTAGACTTTAATGTATTATTAGATTTAACCAATGAAATTACCAAACTGCTTGGCTTAAAAGTTGTGGAAGTGGTTAATTTAAAGAAAGCGTCTCCGCTTTTAACTCACAACGCATTGCGTAAGGCGGTTATTATTTTTGAACGAACGGCAGGCACTTTATCTGATGCCAGGTTATCAGCTTTACATAGATTTGTTGAAACAAAATCACTGCGCGAAGTAAAATTTAATCGTACCAGGAAATATATTAAAGAATATACGGAGATTCAACAACATGGTTAATAAAGATATTCTAAAAACAAAGTTGGACACGATGCGCGAAAATCTTGTAAAGTTGAAAGCTGAATTAGAAGCTACTGATGAGGTGCTTAAAAAGGATGATAGGGCAAGGTCTGCTTTAGAGCGTTATTTTCAGTTGGTTGTTGACGCGGCAGTGGGAATAAATGAGCACATTATTAGTGAAGAAAATTTAGAGGTTCCCGATGATTATTTTGGCACTTTTATTGTATTGGGCAGAGCCAGTGTTTTACCAACGGAATTTTCTGAAAAAATTGCGCCTTCGGTTGGTTTACGCAATCAAATTATCCATCAGTACGAAAAGATTGATGTTTATTTAATGTTGCAGAATATCCGAAAAAATATTTCCCAGTATGATGAGTACATGGTTTTGATTGCTAAGAGATATAACCTCCTGTGAGCGCAGTGCGAGGCTTTTTAGAAGAGCTTCGCACGAAGTTTGCAAAGAAGCCATCCAAGACTTAATCGCTGAAATGCCACCAGAAGAAATCCCAGATAGCTTGAAGTAGAGTTAAGGTTTAGGATTTATGAATTATGAATATGCGGCGGCGCTGTTGCGCCGCCGCTGTTTCGTAGTATAAAATGAGTTGAATTTGACAACGATAAAATTTACACTATAATTAAACTAATATGACTTTACAGAATTATATTTCAAAATACCTCGGCAAAGCTAAGTATGAAATAATAGACGATGGTAAACGTTTTTACGGAGAAATCAAAGAACTTCGCGGTGTTTGGGCGGTTGGAAAAACCTTAGAAGAATGTCGGGAAAATCTCGTTAGTTCTCTTGAGGGGTGGCTTATTTTAAGATTACGCAAGAATCTTCCTATACCTGATTTTAAAGTACCAAGCTATATTTTGAAAATAAAAAACTATGCCTAAACTTAAACCTCTCTCGTGGGCTGGTTTTGTCCGACGAATGAGATGTTTTGGTTTCAAGGGACCATATCAGGAAGGAAAGCATCCTTATATGATAAAAGACAGTTTATCAATTACAATTCCAAATCCTCATGGAGAAGATTTGAGCATAGATCTTTTAAGTAGAATTCTTAGGCAGGCCAGAATTAAACGTTCTGATTGGACAAAGGGTTGATAGTATATTAAATATGGGAGAAAGAAACGGTGCAAGATATCATCGCCGAAATGCCCCCCGAGCAGATTCCGGATAGTTTGAAATAACGTCAATAGGTAATTAGCGCGTGGCGGTCGTCAGACCGCCACGCGCATTGTTTTATGGGTTGAAGTGTTATCCGAGGCCCGACCTCGGATAACTGTTTTATGGGTTGAAGTGTTATCCGAGGCCCGACCTCGGATAACCTCGGATAAACCTCGGATAAACCTCGAGTAGATAATTTTAAGTTTTTAATAAAATACTTAAGTGGCTAGTGATGCTACTTTTTTGTTTTGTGGTATAATGATAGTGGATTTGGTTTTTTAATTTAAAAAATACCAATATGCGTTTTGGAGAAATTTTTGGCATAATTACCGGAATTTATAATTTATTTTATAGTTGATATATATGAGCATACAGATTTTAATAATTATTGGATTAAGTCTGATAGGAGTTTTGGGTGACTATTTTTTGAAGCTATCAGGAAATGGAGATAAATATATTGATTGGAAATTATTTTTTGTGGGAGCAATCGTATATTCTCTGACAGTAGTTGGATGGTTTTTTGTTATGAAACATATAAAACTTGGTACATTAGGAGGTATATATGCAATTACTACTGTTTTAGCATTGGCAATTGTAGGATTTTTATTTTTTAAAGAAACTTTAAATTATTACGAAATTACAGGATTAATTATGGGAATTATTTCAATTTTACTTTTAGCAAAATTTGTATAAATTTTTTAACGAGATGAAGGAAAATAAAAAAATACTGTATAGTAGTAAAAAAATTATAGTCAAAAAGAGTAATATTCATGGGTTGGGAGTTATAGCCAAAAAAAAAATTAAAAAGGGAGAGGTAGTTTTTTTGGTGAAAGGAGAGAAAAAGTTTTGGAAAGCTAAAAATGTTAAGGATTCTCTCTATGGTAAAAATTGGATAGGAATAGGAGAGGATTTATGGATTGATCCTTACATAGGTCATGGCAGATACGTTAATCATTCTTGTGATCCAACCGCTAGCGTTGTTGGCAAAGTAACAGCTATCGCCTTAAAGGATTTAAAACCCGGAGAAGAAATAACAATTGATTATTCTTTGGTCGAAGGGAGTCCAATGTGGTATATGCGTTGTAATTGCGGTAATAATAATTGCAGGAAAATCATAAGGTCAGTTAATTTCTTACCCTCTAAAATTTTCAAAAAATATAAAAAATTTATGCCTCAATATTTCAGAAAACTTTATATTAAAAACCATAAAAGTGATTAATTAATTTATATGGATAAAAAATCAAGAACTTTAGTTATAGTATTTATAATTATTTTATTTTTTTCTGTTGCTTTTTCTTTTTATAAATATATCATAATTAAAGATATAGATTTTTATATAAACGAAAAAGAGTTTTATGAGTTTTTGTTGGAAGAATAATTATGTTTGACGTTAATGTTTCAAAATTTATAGAAATGTGTGAATGGGATACGGCAAGATTTTTAATTTTTTCAGATAATGTTTTTGGTTCTTTAATATATTATTCTCACCTTCTGCCTTTAATAGCCTCTCTTATTTTGGCTATTTTTGTTTTTTATAAAAATAGCAAAACTTCTGCCACAAGGTGGCTCTTGATTGTGTCTTTGCTTATATCTATTTGGTTATTTTCTGATTTAGTTTTATGGGCGACAGAGAAACCGTCTTATGTAATGTTTTTTTGGACGATTACTATTGTAACAGAACCAATGATATATGTGGTTGTTATATCTTTTCTTTACACCTTTCTTAAAGATAAAGATATTTCATTCTTGCAAAGATTAGTTGCTTATGCTCTATTACTACCCATAGTTATATTATTGCCAACTGAATTTGCCATACAATCTTTTAATCTCTCAAACTGTGAAAGAGAAGTTATTGAGGGGCCATTGGTGTTTTATGGATATATCATTGAAACCTTGTTTATTCTTTGGATTATTATTTTTGCTGTTAGGCAATTTCAAAAAGGCATTAATAAAGATGAAAAGAGAAAGATTGCACTTAGTTTAGTTGGGGTATTTTTATTTTTAGCTTCTTTTACATTGGGAAATCTTATTGGTAGCTTTACCGGTAATTGGGAAATTGGACAATATGGGCTTTTTGGAATTCCGATTTTCTTGGGATTTTTAGGTTATTTAATTATCCGATACAGGGCCTTTAATATAAAAGTTGTTGGGACTCAAATGTTGGTGGCGGCGATGTGGATTGCCCTTTTGTCTTTGCTGTTTATCAGAACGATTGAAAATGTAAGAATTATTATCTTTCCAACATTAATTCTTCTCTTAATTACGGGGGTATTTTTAGTTCGTGGCGTGAAAAAAGAAGTAAAACAAAAGGAGGATTTGCAAAATTCGGCAGAAGAGCTTTATGGCAAGAATTTTGAGATTGTGGTGAAAAACAAGACGCTTTCATTGCTTGAACGGCTGTATGAAACAAGTATTCAAAAACTTGAGCCAGAACAGATGGCAAAATCCATAAACGATATTATTCTTGAGGATTTAAAACTTGAGTTTACCGGCATATATATATTTAAAAAAGAAAGCGATACTTTAATACCTCTCGCTTTTTCTAAATCTGAAAAGCTGATGAAGACTCTGTATAAATTAGGTTTTCTTTTAAGCAGTATAAAAATAACAGATGTTTCAAGGCGTGATTTTTTTAGGCAAACCATATACAACCAAACATATAACACAACCAATAATTTAAAAGAAGTCTGGAATGGTCTCATAACATTTGAGCATTTAGAAGAAATGGAGAAAGAGTCTCATATTAAAACCGTACTGGTTAATCCGCTTATTATAAGTGGGGAGGTTTTTGGCGCTTTGCTTTTAGGTTTTAATCGTGATTACGAAACGCTCAATACCTTTGAAAAGGCATCTATAAGAAGTTTTATAAATGTGATAGCGCTTTCGCTTGATAAAGCATATTTGTACAAAAATCTACAGGAATCTTATGAAATTACAAAAAGAGCCTATGCCGTTGAAAAAAAAGCTAAGGAGGAGTTGGCTAATTTGGACAAAACTAAAAATCAATTCCTTCTTACGGTACAGCATCATTTGAGAACTCCTTTGACTTCAATGATGGGATATTCGGATTTGTTGCTCAAGGGAAATTTTGGCAAACAGAACAAAAAAACGACAGAAGTTATTCAAAGATTTAAGATTTCAACGCAGGGATTGATAAAAATGGTCAATGATTTCTTGGATATAACGCAGTTTCAGCTGGGTAAAAGCGTCATAATAACAAAACCGGGAGTTGAGCTTTTACCGATTTTAGACGAAATAGTTAACGAGCTTACATTCAAAGCGGGATCAAAAGGAATTTATTTAAAATTTGAAAAACCAACAGAAAATTTTAAAATTAAAGCCGATCGAGAAAAATTAAAAGCGGCCATATACAATGTTTTTGACAATGCTGTAAAATATACGGAGAAGGGGGGAGTAACAATAAAAATCAAAAATCAAATATCAAATGTCAAAAACGGCGAAAATGACAAAGTCATCATTGGGGTGAAAGATACTGGAATTGGAATTCCCAAAGAAAAAATAAACAATATCTTTAATCAAATATTTGAAAGAACCGAAGAAGCAAAGAGAGTTTCTTCTGTGGGAAGCGGAGTGGGTTTGTATTTATCCGGTCAAATTATTAAATCCCACAACGGAAAAGTATGGGTAGAATCGGAAGGCGAGGGCAAGGGTTCAACTTTTTACATTGAGTTGCTAATTTCTAATGTTTAGGGTATGGGGCTTATTAAAGTTTGACAAAGCAATTTATTTTGATAGAGTTAAAGCGATATGGAAAAAGTAATTATTTCTAAAAGAGAATATCAGAAATTGTTTGAAAAGGCTATGCGTTACGAATATATTTATAATCTTCTGACAGAGGACTTTTTTGCTTCACCTCCATTAAAAAATATCAGAAACATAATAAAAGAATTTAAGTCTTCAAAAAAATATAATTCTGATTTTCTAAAAAGTTTAGAGAAAGGGTTAAGTCGTTCTTCTTATTTTAAAAAATGAAAGTTCGTCTTCTCCATCCAGAAATAGTAAATTACCTTAAAGAGAGAAATTTGGAGAAAAAGTTTAATAAACAAAAAAAACTTTTTGAAGAAAATCTTTTTTATCCTAGTCTGGAAACAGAACTCTTAGAACCGAGAAAAATGAGAATTTGGAGCTTTAGAATTGACCGCAAATATCGGGCAATTTTTATTTTTAGAGACAAAAATAATGTTGAAATAATTGATATCAATAACCATTATCAGTGAGAAACTTATACAGCAAAGAAGGCGAGGGCAAGGGTTCAACTTTTTACATTGAGTTGCCGCTTGATTAGGTGTTGGGTGTTGGGTGTTGGGTGTTGGGTGTTGGGTGTTGGGTGTTGGGTGTTGTATAATAGATAATATGAAATTTAATTCAGTAGCGGACTTAGAGGTTTATAAAAGATTATTCAATTTAGCTATAGAAATTAATAATTTAACTTTATCATTTCCAAAGTTTGAATTATTTGAAATAGGTTCGCAATTAAGAAGATCTTCAAATTCAGCCCCAGCAAATTTGGCAGAGGGATTTAATAATAAACATACAAATATTTATTTGGAAGGAATCAGTAGGGTGCAAGGAGAGATTAGGGAAACTGTTCATCATTTAAAAATATCATTTCAAAAACAATACATAAACGAGGGGAAATTAAATTATTTTTTAAAAGAATACGATGTTTGTGGCAGGATGTTAACTAATTTAGAAAAGTCTTTAAAAGGCTATCACCTACCATCAAACACCTAACACCTATTGTGAACGTTGAACCAGAACGGCTTAAAAAATTTCTTATAGACGCAGGATTAATCAATCAAAAAGATTTTGACAGAGCTTTAAAATTGAGTCAAGAAAATAATAAAACTATTGGAGAAGTTTTAGTTTCTGAGGAACTTATCGATCAAGAAAAATTAACCAAATTTGAAGCTTATCTTTTAGGAGTTCCTTTTATAAATATAGAAAAAGAAAGTATTCCACAGGAAGTGCTTAATATCATTCCAGAGCCGATTGCCAGATCCCATAATGTGATTGCTTTTAGAAAAATAAAAAATAATCTTGAAGTTGCTATGCTTGACACAGAAGATTTAATCACCATTGATTTTATCAAAAAAATGGACCCCTCATTAAAAGTTTTGCCAAGGCTTGCTACCCCAGAGGGAATAAAAAATGCTTTGCTTCAATATCAAAAAAATTTAGATACAGAATTGGGGAATATTTTAAAATCAAGTTCAAAAACAATCACTCGTATTGAAAAAGGGGAAGAAATCTTTGAAAAAGAAGAAGAATTAACAAAAGTCGCGGAAGAACTTCCGATTATAAAACTGGTTGATACCTTATTAAGGCATGCAATTTTACAAAGCGCCTCTGATATTCATATTGAACCGTCAGAAAAACAGGTGACAGTTCGTTTTAGGGTTGATGGGATCCTTCATGATGCTATGGCATTGCCCATATTAACTGCTTTAGGCATTGTTGCCAGAATAAAAGTTCTTTCTAATTTAAAACTTGATGAGCATAGATTACCCCAAGACGGAAGATTTAAAATTGATACAGAAGATTACAAATATTCCGTAAGGGTGTCGGTCTTGCCGGTTTTCAACGGCGAAAAAGTTGTAATGAGGCTATTGCAGGAAAATATAAAAGGACAGACATTGGAAGAATTAGGTTTTGCCGGAGAGTCCCTAAAAATTGTTCTTAATAATTTAGTTAAGCCAACAGGTATGATATTAGTTACCGGCCCAACCGGTTCTGGTAAAACAACTACCCTTTACTCAATGATGGATATTCTTAACACTCCCAAAGTCAATATATCTACGGTTGAAGATCCGATTGAATACAGAATGCCAAGGATCAATCAGACTCAAGTAAATCCTAAAATAGGGTTAACCTTCGCTTCTGGATTAAGAGCTTTGGTAAGGCAGGATCCTAATATTATTATGGTTGGAGAGGTGAGAGACAATGAAACGGCCGGTTTAGCTATTAACGCCGCCCTGACTGGTCATTTAGTTTTATCAACTCTTCATACCACAGAAGCCGCGGGCGCCATTCCAAGGCTGATTGATATGAAAGTAGAGCCTTTTTTAATTGCTTCAACCCTGAATGTTATTATAGCCCAAAGATTAGTGAGAAAATTTTATGGCGATAAAGAAGAATATAAATTAAATAAAGCAGATTTGGAAGATTTTGCAAAATACTGCGATTTAGGCAAAATTTTAGAAATATTAAAAGAAGAGAAATTATTAAAACCAAAAGATACTTTAAAAGATATTAAATTTTATAGGCCCAAAGCCTCTAAAGATTCACCCAGCGGCTACAAAGGCAGGGTCGGTATTTTTGAAGTTTTATCAGTCAGCGAGACAATAAAAGAATTAATTATTAAAAAGGCTTCAACAAGGGAGATTGCGGTTCAAGCGATAAAAGAAGGGATGAGAACTATGGTTGAAGATGGTTTCGTCAAGGCGGTTAAGGGATTAACTTCGATAGAAGAAGTTTTGAGAGTGATTATAGACTAGAAAATAGAAAGTAGAAAATAGAAAATAGAATGCGAAAACTATGACTACTAAATCATTTAAGGATTTAATTGTTTGGCAGAAGTCGCGAGATTTGGCAGTTAAGATTTATAAAATTACTGAATATTTCCCCAAATCTGAATTATATGGATTAACTAGCCAGATGCGTCGCGCAGTCGTCTCAATTTCATCCAACATTGCAGAAAGTTATCATAGATTTCATAGTAAAGAAAAACAACAGTTTTTATCAATTGCATTTGGTTCTGGATCAGAATTGGAAAGCCAAATTGAAATTGCGAAAATATTATATCCATCAATAGATTTTAAAGATACTGAAAAAGATATTTTAGAAATAATGAAAATTCTTAACAATTTTTTAAGTAAGTAGATATTCTATTTTCTACTTTCTAAATTCTATTTTCTCACTTATGCCTACTTATTTTTATATAGCTAAATCTTTTGACGGAGGGACTAAAGCAGGCATTCTTAATGCCGAAAACGAATATCAGCTTGCTCAGGACCTTAAAAAAGAAGGTATGATATTGGTTAGATCAGATATTCAAAAGGAAAAAACAAAGACAAGTTTTAATTTCCCCATTCCTTTTTCTGGAATATCTTTGACTGAAAAAATAATGATGACCAGAAATCTTGGAATAATGTTTTCTACTGGGCTTTCTTTGGTAAAAGGTTTTGATATTTTGGCGATTCAGGCCAGAAATAAAAAAATGAAAACCGTCTTGTCAGACATTAAAGAGAAAATTAATAAAGGAAGCAATCTTTCAGACGCGCTTAGCACTTATCCCAATATTTTTTCTGAGCTTTTTGTTAATATGATAAAGGTTGGAGAGGAGTCTGGAACGTTAGATGAAATTTTTAAGATTTTGTCTTTACAGCTTCAAAAGGAACACGAACTAAAATCTAAAATAAAGAATGCAATGACTTATCCGATAATTATTTTTATGGTTATGATTATTGTCGGCATCGTAATGGTTACCTTTGTTCTTCCCAATTTAAAGGTATTTTTCACAACCTTAAATGTCGATATCCCCATCTATACTAGAATTTTTCTTTACTTAGGAGATTACTTTTCTCGACGCTGGTATTTTTTAATTTTAGCCCCCTTTGTATTTTTTCTTTTTATTTATTCAATGCTTAAAACCAAACAAGGAAAGCAGGCACTGGATACTTTTTTATTAAAAATGCCGATTATTTCCAATATCGTTAAAAAAAATAATTCAGCCTTTTTAATCCGTTCGTTAAGCTCTCTTATAACTTCGGGCATTCCCTTGACCAGATCTTTAGAAATTTCTTCTAAAACCATTAATAACCATTATTTCAAGGAAGCGTTAATAGAGGCTAATAAAAAAGTAAAAAAAGGAGAAAAATTATCTAATGCCTTAAGATCCTATCAAAATATTTTTCCCGTTGGTGTAATTGAAATGATTGAAGTCGGCGAAGAAACTGGCAAGACTTCTGATATTTTAAAAAAATTAGCTGATTTTTATGAACAAGAAGCTGTTAACGCAATTGAAAAGCTAACTATCATATTGGAGCCAATGTTGATTATTATTATTGGTTTGGCCGTTGGTTTATTTGCTTTTTCAATAATTGAGCCGATCTATTCATCTTTAAATTCGATAAGTCAATAAGGAAATATTTATGATTTAAGATTTATGATTTTAAGAATTATGAACTATGATCTAATTCTGTATTTTCTGCTATCGCAGAAAATACAGAGGTTATTATTTATTCCGTAAATCTTAAATCCAAAATACTGATGAAAATCTTAAATCTAAAATCTAAAATCTTAAATTGCGAAAGGGGGTTTACTCTATTTGAGATTATAGTGGTAGTAGCGATTTTAAGTGTTATATCTACCATAATTATCGCTAATTTTTTTGTTTTTCAAAAAAAGACTGATTTGGATAATGGCTTTCAAGAGGCAGTGGCCGTATTAAAACTTGCTCAAAATACAACTTTAGCTTCAGAGAACAATAGTCAATACGGAGTTTATTTTGATACCGCGGTCTCTCCCAACCAATACATATTATTCAAAGGGACTGCTTATGCTTTAAGAGATGTTTCTTTTGATAAAATTTACTTATTACCTCAAACAGTGGAGTTTTTTGAAATTAGTTTGGGGTCGGGAAGCGAGGTTGTTTTTGATAAATTGACTGGAACCACGGGACAATCAGGAAGCGCTTCTTTAAGGTTAAAATCAGATACAAGTCAAACTAAAGTTTTTTACATATCAAGTTCTGGCGCAATCGGTTTTCAGCCTTTAGCAACCCCATCTGATAATAATAGGGTAAAAGATTCCAGGCATCTGCATTTTGACTACAGTAGGAATATAAATACTTCAAATGAAAATATAACATTGATTTTTAACAATAACGTGGAAGAGCTTATTCCAATCAGCGCTTATTTGGTTTCGGGGCAATTGGATTGGCAGAAAACAGTAAATGTTAACGGTTCAAATCAAATAGTCCGAGTCCGTACGCACAGATTAAATAATCCAGATACTCAGTTTAGTATTCATAGAGACAGGAGATTTAATAATACACCTCTTAAAATTATAATTTCCGGAGACGGTTCGGGCAGTCTTGTGGAATATTCGGCTGATGGATTAACAACCACCTATTCGTCTATTTATGTTTCAAATTTTGGATGGCAGTAACAACAAATTTTCAATTTACAATTTTCAATGATAAAGAGTCAAAAATTTTACAAAGAAAATTTTTGACATATTTAATCATTTAAATATTTCAAATTGATTCCGAATTTCAAATTTAAAATTTCAAATTTCAAAAGTAAGGGTTTTATTTTCTTGGAAATTCTGATTGCAACAGCGCTTATTAGTATTGTTTTTATTACTCTTTTGGGTTTAGCGTTTTTATCATTAAATATCTCTTCTCTAATACAAAAAACAACTCAAGCAGATTCTTTAGTAAAAGAAGAGCTTGAGGCTCTAAGAAGTTTTAGGGACGGTACAACTTGGTCAACCAATGGGCTTGGAGCCGTTAACACCGGTAGCGGCAATCCATATCATTTAATTTTAGGGCCGGTCCCCACTGAATGGATTTTGGTTTCAGGAACAGAAACAGTTGATATTTTTTCTAGGAACATTATTTTTGATAAAGTTTCCCGTGATACCAGCACAAATGATATTGAAAATGTTTATAATGTTTCAAACGATGATCCAAACACTAGGAAAGTTACAGTAAATATCGCTTTTAACAACAAAACATATCAGGTGGTTAACTATCTTACTAACTGGCAAAACAAATAATTTAAGATTTACGGTTTGTGATTATTTGTTCTGTAAATCTTAAATCTAAAATACCGATGGAAATCTTAAATAAAAAATCTAAAATCTTAAATTGTAAAAATGGTTTTAGCATCATAGAAGTTTTAGTGTCAGTTGCAATTTTATCTTTTATCCTTTTGGTTATTATTTCATTTATTTTTTCAATGAATATTTCTAATACTAAAACAAAAGCCGACAGAGAAGTTGGAGAAAATGCAAGAAGGGTTTTAGATGAGATGACCTATGAGATAAGGTCAGCCAAAAGTATTTATACCCCAACAACAACCCAAAACCAGATTTCTTTAGAAACTTTTAGGTATTTACCAACAGGCGAAAACACAACTTATATTGATTTTTTTCTTTGCGGTTTTGCTATATGCTTAAAGAAAGAATCTCAAAATCCCATTGCTTTAACCCCAGATTCCGTTCAAGTGACAAACCTAACTTTTTCACAAGTTTTAAATAATACCATTCCATCAATTAAAATAAATATAACAGTAAATTATCCAGGCAACGACATAAATTCTTCCTCTTCAATTAATCTGACCTCAACTGCTTCTTTAAGAAGTTATTAATCAACGAATAACGAATTTATTACGAATTTACGAATTCGAAAATTCGAAACTGATTTGTAGATTCGTTAATTATAAGAATGATAAATAATCAAAAAGGATACGTTGTTTCTATAACTACATTTTTTGTTTTAATTCTTATGACAAGCATTGCCATAAGTATGAGTTCTTTGATTGTTTACAGGCAAAAGATTTCAACTAATGCTGTTAAATCGACCCAATCGTATTATGCGGCTGAATCAGGCATTGAAGACGCAGTTTACCGAATTAGAAATAAAAAGCAGTATTCTGCTAATTATAATTTAACAGTTGGCCAAAGCACCATAACCGTTAATATATCCGATACTAATGCTAATACTAAAACTATTACTTCACAATCAAACTTAAATAATATTTTTAGAAATGTTCAGGCGGTATTAAATACAACTACTGTGAATCCCCAATTTTATTATGGCGCCCAAGCTGGAGAGGGGGGGGTAGTGATGGGAGAAAATAGCAAAATTCAGGGTAGCGGAGGGACTGTTGGAAATTTATATTCAAACGGGCCGGTTACAGGAGATAACGGAGCCACAATTACTGGTGGTGTAACAGTAGCCACTGGCATTTCTTTAGACTCTCAAAATACTGTTTGCAATACCGACCAGATAGTCGGTAAAACAAATCCCCAGATTGATTTTGCTCAAAGTTTTATAGCTTCGCAGTCAAAACCCTTAGCAAAAATTAGCCTTTATCTTAAAAAATCAGGTAATCCTGACAATAGAACTATTAAAATAACAGGTAATTCTTCTATAACAAGTAATTCTTATGCTCCCGCTCCTTTTGTCTCGCCCGATAAAGATAATGTTTTAGCAAGCGCCACGTTAGACTCTAATTTAGTGACTACTAATTATGGCTGGATTGATATTGTTTTTTCTTCGCCGCCGAATTTAATTGACACAAACATCTATTGGATAGTGTTGGATGCCGATCAGAAAACTAATAAATATTGGCTTTGGTGCAAAGATAATAATTCTAGTGGTATATCACAATATAAACAAGATTGGAGTGAAAGCGGTTTCTGGACTCAATCTCAAGGCGACTTTAATTTTAAAGTTTATTTGGGAACAGGCATAAGCATTCTCGATAATGTGGTGGTTTATGGCACAGCCAAAGCTAATTCAATTACCAATAGCAAAATTTGCGGCAACGGTTATTATCAATCAATTGACTCCTCTTCGTCAAATTTTTTGAATGCTCCGACAAATCCCACTTGTTCTAATCCTTTAACTCCCGGAATAGGATATTCTGGTCAACCAGATCCGCCAGTTTCGCCCCTACCTATTTCAGACGCCAATATTGCTCAATGGAAAACTGACGCAAAAGCCGGCGGCACAATTTCCGGGGATTATAATTTAACAAGTAATGCCAGTTTAGGACCAAAAGAAATTACCGGTAATCTTAATATAACTTCAAGCAATAAAACCCTGACTGTTACGGGAACAATTTATGTTCAAGGCAATATTGATATAAATAATGGATCTACGACTAAATGCGACCCATCATTTGGGGTAAATTCTTGCCTAATTTTAGCTGATGGTTGGATCCATTTATCTAATAATAGTCAGTTTCAAGGATCAGGAACATCGGGGAGCTATATTATGTTGTTGAGTACTCTTCAATGCGATGGCAGTAGTTCAACCTCTCCTGATGAAAAAAACTGCGGGCACCACAATGGCGCCATTGATCTTCATAACAATGCTACGGGGGCGGTATTTTACGCTTCTAAGGGTTTAGCTAAACTTCATAACGGCGTCAATGTTACAGAACTTATAGCGCATAAAATAAATCTTGATAATAATGCCATTGTTAGTTATGAGCAGGGGTTGTCTAACTCGCAATTTTCTTCAGGTCCTGGAGGAAGTTGGAAGATAACAAGTTGGGTAGAAAAATAATTTTTTTAGTGATATTATATAAATGAAACAATAAACTAATGCTCCAATTTTTAAACTTACGACCGGAAATATTTGGCATGGATATAAATGATCTGTCTTTAAGGATTGTAAAGCTTAAAAAAAAGCGCAAGGGTTTTAAGTTGGTTTCGTTTAATGAAGTTGATATGCCGTCCGGCATAGTAAAAGAAGGCGTGATTAAAGATAGTGAAGCTTTGACAAAAATTATAAAATTAGCTTGTGGCACTGTTAAAGGAGAAAGGCTGGCCACAAAATATGTTATTGCCTCTTTACCAGAGGAAAAATCTTTTTCTCGAGTGATTCAAATGCCCAAAATGACACAAAAAGAGTTAAAATTATCAGTGCCTTTTGAGGCGGAAAATTATATACCATTGGCCGTTGATCAAGTATATTTAGATTTTCAGGTTATTAATCCCCATCATGAAGATAATATTAATCACTTAGATTTATTAATAAACGTAATGCCAAGATCTATCGTTGATTCTTATATATCTTGTTTCAAACAAGCAGATCTTATCCCCTGTATTTTAGAACTGGAATCACAATCTATCGCCAGGGCTTTGATAAAAAACGAACAGGAAATCTTGCCTTTGCTTTTAATTGATTTGGGGGTGTCTAATACTAGTTTTATTATATTCTCTAATAATTCTGTGCGTTTTACATCTTCAATTCCTATATCTTCTCAAGAATTAACAAACGTTATTTCAAAGAAAATAGGAATTAGTTTGAACCAGGCAGAGGAATTAAAAATAAAATATGGTTTAGCTAAAGCAGTAGAAAAAAAATACAATATCATAGAATCGATAAGGCCGATATTAACAGATTTAGTGTCGCAAATTAAAAAGTATATCAGTTTCTATCATAATCATTCATATCACGAGTATCTTTCATCTGACGATAAATACGATAAAAAAATAGAAAAAATTATTATATCTGGAGGGGGAGCAAATTTAAAAGGACTTTCAAAGTTCCTTAAAGACGAGTTGAAAATTCCAGTTGAAAATGGGAATCCTTTTATTAACATTCTTGAATACAAAAATACAGGCAATCAAATTATTCCTCAACAAGAAATACTATCATTTACCACAACCTTGGGATTAGCGTTAAGGGGAGCAAGCGATGAAATTTAAGATTTAAGATTTATGATTTAAAATTTAACTCCGATTTTTGTAGCAACTAAAAAATCTACAATCTTAAATCGTAAGTCATAAATCAAAAAATGATTAATCTTTTGCCTCCGAAAGAAAAGGAGGAATTAATACTAGAAAAGAATAAAAAATTGGTCGTCATTCTGGGGAATGTTGTTTTGATTTCTTTAGTGTGTTTAGCATTAGTTTTATTTTCATTAAAATTTTATATTTTGGGAGAAATTAGTTCTGAAAAATCTTTTTTAGATAACACAGAAAAAAAATATCAAAATCCAGATTTTTTACATTTTAAGAATCTTTTGCAAAAATATAATACAAAATTAATTAAAATAGACGCTTTTTATAAAAAAGAAATATATTTTAGCGGTATATTAAAAACTATTTTGGAAATTCAAAGACCCAATGGTTTATCTTTAATTAGTATTAACATAAATAAAACAAAAGAAGATAACCCGCCTCAATCGACTACGCAAAAGACGTTGCGGACGGGTAATATTAAAGTGACTATTTCTGGCATAAGCGATACTAGGGATAACCTTTTGATTTTTAAACGTAATATTGAAAATAATAAAGAAATAGAAAATCTGTATTTTCCTCCCTATGATTGGATAAAACCCAAAGATATTAACTTTTATTTGACTTTTGAAACTATGCAACTAAATAAAAAAAATGAGAACTCAAAATAAAATCCATACCATACTTATAATTTTTGTATTTACGACATTATTGTTAATAGTATTTTTAGTATATCCAACCCTAAAAAGCATTAAAAATGGTTCTGAAGAAATTTTATCAGATAGGTCTAGAGATGTTTTTATAAATTCAGAGATCAGAGAAGTGGATAACTTCAAAAAAAAATATAAAGATTATAAATCTAATCTAGAAAAAATAGATAAATTACTTGTTGATTCAAAAAACCCCGTTGATTTCATTGAATTTTTGGAAAAAATAGCATCAGATTTTAATGTTATAACAGATATTAATTTTGTCCCTTCTAAAGAAAAAGACGCAAATAACGGATCATTAGTTATTTTTCAGATTTCTGCCAAAGGGGATTTTTTAAATATATTAAGATTTATTGAAAAATTAGAGACCGGCCCTTATTTGATTGAAATTCAAAATTTAACTATAAAGAAATCAGAGAAAGAAATTGACAAAGAGAAAAATATTTCCAATCGGATAGATGCTAACTTTTTAATAGAAGTCACCACAAAATAAAGCATGAAAAAAATATTTAAAACATCTTTTTTAAATTCTAAATTATTAAATATATCTATGGATAAGATAAAAAAAATCCCATGGATTTTAGGGAGAAATGCTTTTTTATTCATTTTAATTTTTATTTTATTAAGTATAATTTTGGGTCAATTTTTATTTTATGAATATGTGTTTTTAGTAAAAATTGAAGAACCAAAAATGAGCGATATTACTGCCAAATTTCAAGAAAGTATCTATCGAGCTGTTTTAAGAGAATTAGATGCCAGGGAAAGTGTTTTTGAAAATCCGCCACAGAAAAATTACCCCAACCCTTTTTTATAGAAATCAGATGTGGTATAATAGACCTGTTGCCTAATAAGCTTCTACTGCAATTTTGTAATTTGTCTTAATCCAATTATATCTAAGATCAATGAATAATAATTAAGACACATGCAAACTTGCTATAATTTTTTGGCTTATGGCAAGCATAAACCTCAAAATTCTATCAAATTTTCGTTAAAAATTACTTCATTTCTAATAAATGACAAAATAGTGTTTAGGCGTTAGCTTTAAGCAGTATCATTTAAAGCTTATCAGCCGATGCTCTTATTTTAATAAAAAAATGAAAAAAATTCTTATTGTGGAAGACGACAAAGATTTTTTATGGATTTTACGGCAAAGTTTTAGCGGCCAACCCTTTTCTGTTATTTATGCTGTTGATGGCCAAGAAGGGTTGATTATGGCGGAAAAGGAAAAACCGGACTTGATTATTATAGACATTATGTTGCCCAAGATGGACGGTATAACTATGGCTAAAAATATAAAAGAAAAAGGAATTGAATCGCAGATGATTTTTCTGACCAATCTAAAAGATCCAGAACATATTAGTCAAACGATGGATATAGCAGGAGAGTCTGATTATATTGTTAAATCAGATATGGGTATTGACGCGATTGTTAGCAGGGTAAAAAGGAAGTTGGATATAAAGTAAAAAATAGTAATTTAGAAACGTTGATTAATAAAAATTCTAGCCGCCCTCTAAGAGATCTCTGCTTTAGCAAGAACTGTTCTTCTGAAGCGATTTATAAAATTATAGAACAAAAATTTTAAATAAAAAAACCCTTTCACATAATACAAAAGGGTCTTTGTTTTTTTGTAAAATCGATTAATTTTTTAGTTTAAGTTTGACACAAAGCTAAAAATAAAATAGGATAAAAAGCGAATTCAAAATTTAAATCTCAAATCTCAAAATAAAAATTATAAATTAAAAGTTTAATTTTTATTTTTGCATTTTGATTTTTTAATTTGAGCGAAGCGAATGGATAAATTTGTAATAAATGGCAATAAAGAATTATCGGGGGAAATTGAGGTGCGTGGATCAAAAAATGCGGCAGGGGCTTGCCTTGCCGCTGTTTTGCTTTGTAATGAAGAATGCATTATTGATAATTTACCTTTGATTGAAGATGTAGAAAATACCATTGAAGTTTTAAAATCGTTAGGGGTAAAAGTTGAATGGATGTCAGAAAGAAAAATAAAAGTAAAAGCGGAAAATGTTAACCTTAAAAATATTGACTTTGATAGATTCTCCAGAACTAGAATGTCTGTTTTACTTGTTGGTCCATTATTGGCAAAATTTAATCATTTTAAATTTCCTTCTCCCGGAGGAGATAAAATCGGCTTAAGACCAATTTCAGTTCATATTAAAGCATTGGAGAAATTAGGCGCTAAGATTGAAAAAAATGGAGATGTTTATAGCGTTACCAGAGAAAATCTTATTGGAAAAGAAATTGTATTGCAGGAATTCAGCGTAACGGCTACGGAAACGTTGATTATGGCAGCTGTCCTGGCAAAAGGAAAAACAATAATAAAGGGAGCCGCCACAGAACCACACGTTCAAGATTTGGTTGATATGCTTTTAAAAATGGGCACTAAAGTAAGAGGCCGTGGCACTCACACTATTGAAATTGAAGGGGTTGAAAAATTACATGGATGTGAACATAAAATTACCCCCGATTATTTGGAGGCCGGAACTTTTATTGTTGCTAGCGCTTTGACTCCGGGAACCGTTACTGTCAAAAATATTGACTTCAATCATTTAGACTTATTTTTGGCTAAACTTGAAGATATAGGAGTTAATTTTGAAAAGGGGGAAAATAAAATTATCGTTCACTATTCTCCAAATTTATCTGCTGTAAAGGTCCAGGCGCTTCCTCATCCTGGATTTCCCACTGATCTGTTGCCTATAATAATTCCTCTTTTAACAAAAGCGCAGGGTAAAAGTTTGATTCACGACCCTTTATACGAAAACAGATTAGGTTATATTAATGAGCTAAGGAAGATGGGGGGCGATATTGAAATAGTTGATCCTCATAGGGCGTTTGTTTTTGGTCCTAAAATATTAGAAGGCTTAAGTGTTAACTCTTCAGACATCAGGGCTGGAGCCATTTTAATTATTGCCGGTCTTATGGCCAAAGGGCAAACCATAATTAATAATGTCTTTCAAATTGACAGGGGATATGAGAGAATAGAAGAGAGATTACAGAAGATAGGGGCGGACATTAAGCGCATAAGCGCTTAATGGTTGTAGTGTTGTAGTTGTTATAATTGTTATAATTGTACAATGGAAAATTCTAATTTTAAGAATTATAGATTTAAGGATTTAGAAGTTTGGCAGTTGGGGATGAAAATT
>Ga0213870_1000192_pt1 | contig 32418 bp, 35 predicted proteins | sample WICALVC2017_Meta_FD_160119 | JGI IMG/M metagenome (GOLD analysis project Ga0213870, IMG submission 160119) | Freshwater microbial communities from subterranean cave lake in Wind Cave National Park, South Dakota, United States - WICALVC2017 | ecosystem: Environmental > Aquatic > Deep subsurface >... | reverse complement strand
AGCTACAGCTATCATTTTTGGTAGGGCAGGACAGCCTATTCAACGACAGTATAGCGAAATAACGATTGACCCAAAACCACTAGAATATTTTCATGAAGGTGTTGGTTTCAGAACACTTGGACTACACGGGAGGGATGTTCAAGTAGAACCTGAACTTGGGTTAATATTCCAATGGATCGGCCATTATGCAAGATCTGGAGCGACTCTTATTAAAGGCTGGGTGGATAGATGGAGAAGAATGAAGGTGGTTGAGGAAGCATATGGAAGGCTGCCCCCAGAAACCAGAGAGCATATTGCCTTCTATAATATACCTCCTGAATATTTCGTAAGAAGGAGAAACCCTAGGTAAAAACCTGTTTAAAGAGGACTATAATGAAAACTCAAATTATAACCTTAATTCTTCTATTGCTATTACCGAATACATTTGCTCAAGCTGATACAGAAGCTACAATAGGTATTTTAAGAGGCATATTTGGTGATCTGCCTACTGCTTGTTCTGATATCACAAATTCCACATGCATTTACTGCTTAGGTTTTGTAAAGTTATTGCCTTTGGCATTTTTCTTTGGTTTATTTTATCTAATTTTTACATACGGAATAAGACTTATTGTTAGAAATCAATCATTAGGAAGTTTACCAAGTATTCACGCTGGCATTGTTTTAATTAGTATCGCATTGTCTGTCTTCACGTTACAAGGTGGTGCAGTAGGAGGTGCATTATCAAGAATATCTTCATTTAGCGAGTGGATAGATAGCCTAATATTACTTATAGGAATGGGGGTAGTTGCATACTTTGCTTTTAGGATTATGAATGCTATTAACCTTACACCGGGTGTTGGAGGAAGGCCTAATACAATACTTTTTGTATCTATAGCCACATTAGCTTTCTTTTTAGTCTTCACTGGATTTGTAGCGGTATTTGCCGGAGTTTCAAATGTATTTGTCTTTTCTTTGGTACTTAGCCTGTTTTTTGCTTCTATGGTGCTTAGTTTCGTTTTCAAAGGTCCTTTAGGCTTAATTTTTGGAATACTCGCATTGCTAACTCTTATAGGTTTATTTGTATTGGGAATACCACTAGAATTAACGCCTTCAATATTTGGTGAGAGTGAAGGCTTTGATCTAGGTATTTGTGCATAAGGATATTTACGTTTCTAACAAAGTTATTATTAGTTGATGCGTGTGAAAAGTGTTTTTAGCAGTTTTGTGTTGATTTTCTTACTTTTATTGCCACTTGTAATTGCACAAAGCTCTGAGGTATTTACAAAAAGTCTTTTAAGGGCAATTCTTGGACCGTTGCCACAAGCTTGTTCAATATCTTTGAGCAGTTCTGATTGCATAGCTTGCATGGGCACAGCTAAGATACTCCCTTTTGTTTTCTTTTTCGGATTAATTTATTTCGCAATGGCATTTATAATTTTTAGGATGATAGGTGGTTTTCCTACACTTGAAGGCAGACAGACGCCTTTTGATATAAAAGGTCTATCTCCATCGTACTATTATGCAGCCATTTTAATAGCGTTAGTGGTAGCTTTGATGTCTTTACATGTCAGAGAAATAAGCGGTATTTTCATAAGTTTTCAGCAATTACAGCAAATATTGTTAATAACGTTTTCTATAGTTATAGTCATAACATTTCTATTTGCAATCCGCAGCTTATCGCCATTGCTTGGCGTGGCCATTTTACTAATTTCTGTAGGTATTGTTTGGACATATTATACAACTTTGACAGAACCAGGTGGATTGTTGAGTATGCAACCAGAATTTCCAATAAGAGAAAATCTTTGTTTCTTAATTGAATGAGGCGTTTGACATGAAAGGACAAGTTGGAGTTTTAATTTTACTTATATTGTTAATAACTGGTATAATAGCCTTGATATTGGTTTATGTATTACTTCTGCCGATACAAGCTCTTGTACCCCCAACATTAGAACCTCCAGTAGTAGGTGTAATTACAGCTTTGCTAGGCTTTTTGCCAGAAAAATGCGCAACTCTTACAAGTATAGAATGCAAGTATTGTCTGGTAACAAACAAAGTTCTGCCGCTGGCTTTAAATACAACTCTCAGCTTTATCATTTTTTCTATAGTTTTTATACTTTTTGGAGGAGTGTTTAGAATAGGTGAATGGGGTGGAGAAGAAGCAGAAGGATGGGGTATTTACAAAGGCCAATTGGGGGCTTATAGCGCTATTTTTTTGGTAAGTATAGCCTTTGGTATTTTCATGATACACCAACCCGATCCTTTTAGATTTATTACAATCCCGACATTCCTTATGGCAATTACCTTGAGAATTATGGCATTTACTTTGCACTTCCAAAAAGAGGAAAATTATGGGCGTGGACTATTGAGATTGACTGATTTTATAATAGGCGCTTATATCGTAGTATATGGTCTTGTACTTCAGTGGCCTAATGTTGATGTTTTCTTCCTATTATTCACAGTAGCTGTTGTTACTATCATAGTAGCAACAGCAACTGTAGAAACCCCGGCAGGTGGTACAGAACCTAGAATACCACTTACTCAAACGAATATTTTGTTACTAATTGGTTTTATATTTATAGCTACTTTTATAATATGGGTTTTCATAAATACATGGCTCCCAATTGCGCCAGAATTTGCAGGTGTATCTAAATATATTGCCGAAGAAAAGCTTAAAATAGGAGATGTAAAATGTGGTGAAAATACCATAGGTCCTGAATCATCTATTTCTATCTAATCTTCAAAATTAAATTATGTCTGGTCATGCTTTAACGGATTTAATATCAAACGCATTTAGAACTGGTGCATTCGATGTTGTAATACCTTTCTTAATTATCTACGCGATACTTTACACAGTTTTCAAGAGGGCACAAATAATACCCGATAATCGCATTAATATTCTTTTGTCCGTAAGCATAGCTCTATTGGTAGTATTCTCACCTGCTGGTTTACCATTGATTCAATTATTAAGACAACTGTTTTCAGGTACTGCTGTTTTGCTGATTTTCCTAATAATTTTCATTGTAATAACCTTCTTGTTAGGCATAGCTAGAAGTCCGAAGGTAACAGGCCAGCCAGAACCAATATGGTTAATTATAGTTGGTGCTATTATAGCATTCTATCTTTTGGTTAGAACCGATGTCTTGAGATTCTTGGGTTTATCTGTAGAAGCGTTTCCGATACCAGACTTCATCTTCGTCCTCCTTGGTGTTATAGCTGCTATAGCAATCATCGTCAAATATGCAAAATAAATTCTTTAAAAGCCTAGTTATATTTAATGGCGTTATTCCAAGTTCCTATAACAATCGAGCAGGTAACCAAAATCGGGCAGCAACTGCCATCATCAATTCCAAACGAGTATCTGCCACCAATTCTTGTATTCTCGGCAGTTTTCTTTTTATTGTCTATAATAAAGTTCAACCTGAAATTAAGGATAATCGTAGGTGTAGTTGTAGCAGTCTTGTTAGTAGGTGTGAACCTGTTGCCAGCTAACATATCCTCCCAAATCTCCAAGTTCATCTCCCCGATTTTATCATTGGCTGAAAATATGGCGAAATCCTTAGGTATGCAAGGGACTTTGATAGCTTCTGGGGCTTTAGTATTTCTTGGAATCATATTGGGCAAGCTTTCCGGGAAGATACTGTTCAGAAAAATCATGAAAAAGGCTGGTGAACCGACGAAAGGAATGGAAAATAAATTGAAGTCGCTTGAAAATCAAAGAGACCATTCGATAACAGAACTTAAACATGCCAAAGGAGATCCTGTAGCCGAACTGAAGATAGAGAAGAAGATAAACAAGATAAACGAGAAGATAAACGTCCTGAAGGCCAAACTGGGGCTGCCAATAACTGCTTAACCTTAAATTCCTTGCAACAGAATTAATTAATTGAGGCTATGGCGAATTTCTTTGAGTTGGTCGTGCAGAAGCTCAGTGAGCTTGGCTTCTACGACTTTTTTTTCCCGTTTGTGCTGAGTTCTGTTTTATTTTATGCGCTGCTTAGGAGGTCTAAACTGTTTGGTGAGATGAGGGAAGGTCAAATATTAGCAGCTATAGTGTCGCTTTCAGTTGCATTCCTTATATTCGGATACCCTGTTTTGGTTGGGTTTACCTTCGGGACAGAATTATCAGCGTTCTTCACACAACTATCAATAATTGGCTTGCTTTTTATCCTAGCTTTAATCTTTGCAAGTATGTTCTATCCGGACTTCCCAAAGATGTTGACAGAAAAGTTAGCTAGCCCAAACAAAGTATACATGTTCATTGGAATCGCATTCCTCCTTTTGGTAACAAGCGGATTGGTTGGTGTCTTTACCCAAACTATAGATGGCGAGACTCCCCAATCGCCTAGGGATGTTATATTAATTATTGCAGGACTAATTATTTTTGTAATTGTAATTATGATAGCATCTATGGCAGTAGGAGAAGAGAAGAAATAGTGATAAATAATGGCATCACCGTTTGAAATTGTAATAGGAAGGCTAAGGGATATAGGAGCATTCCAATTTTTATTTCCATTCATATTAACTGCTGCAATATTCTATGGCTTGCTTAGAAGGAGTCAAATATTTGGTCCGCCAGAGAGGAACGTAGCGGTTAATGCTGTAGTTGCTTTAGTAGCGGCATTCATGGTTTGGGCATATCCTGTATTGCTTGGTGTTAACATAGAGAAACAGTTAGCCCAGTTCTTCTTTAGCGGTGTAGTGGTTCTATTAACAGTAATGGTTGGATTGCTTGTATCAGGCATGTTCCTTAAGAAGAGTTTGGGGGAGGTTATAGAGGAGAAGTTTAAAGGAAATATGTTTGTTTCACTTTTAATTCTCGGCGGTCTTTTGACAATTGGGATTGTGATTTCAAGCGGTTTGTTGGATGTATTCTTCCCACAGACTGTTGTGGGGGTTATACCACAAGATGTAATTTTGACGATAATAGTTGTTGTGTTGTTAGCTGTAACTGTATTAGGTATAGCAGCCTTGGGTATGAGTGGGGAGGAGAAGAAGAGTTAGTGATATATTTATCTTTTTGTTGTCAATTATCTATTAAAAAGGTTTGAAAATGGGTATATTCGATCCGTTAATCAGTGCAGCTCAGCAAGCTGGTATATTTGCATTCTATCTGCCTTTTCTGATTACTTTTGCTTTGTTGTACGGATTGCTGTCTAGGGCTAGAATTTTTGGCGAGCCTGGCAGAATGCCGAATGCACTAAATGCTATAATTGCATTTTCTGTAGCATTGTTTGTTATAGGATTCACGCCTGCCGGAGTTAGTGTAAGTAAATTCTTTGGAACGTTCTTTACACAGACCACAATAGTTTTAGTAACTTTTGTCGTAGGTATTATAGTTCTGATATTATTAGGTGAGACGATAGGACCTGTTTTGTATGCCATTGACAAGCAGGGTAATAAAGTTCCGACTGAAAGAAGAGGTTTCGAGATTGGAAAATATGGCGCAATCATTCTTGGACTTGTTGTACTTGGCGTGTTTATCAACAGTGGAGGATTGCAAGCATTAGGTCTGGGAGGATCTGCTGCCGTAATACCTGGTGTGTCTATGCAGGATATTGTAATTTTAGCCTTTATAATTCTTACAGTACTTTTGATTTCTTGGGTATCGAAATAGAGACTAAATTTTATATACGTATATGCCAAATTTCCTATCGACTTTAATCGGTTTCCAATTATTTATAGGGAATTGTAAGGACACGATGCGAGAACCCCTTTTAAGTTCCCTACTAAGCTTCGCCTTCAATTTATTGATGGTTTTAGGAAGTAAATATAAAGTAACTACATCTGCATCACTTAAATTAACATTGAATAAATTTGCGAATCTAATCTGTGCTATATTCTCCAGTTTGTGAGATATCAACTTTAGCCTAGAAAACAAAACTCGAATAGGGTCTATTTCCACACCAATTGATTTGACTTTGTAGGATTGTGCTGCCTCGATTACAATTCTTCCGTCTCCAGAACCCAAGTCGTACAGGACTTCTCCAGGTCTTAAATCGGCAATTTCCAACATCCTTCTAATTCTATTTAGATCCGCTGGAACCCATTGTGCCCCTAAAGGGTTTGTATAAAGTGTCCATAAATTACCTAGGATGAAAACCCAAGGTATGATTAAAAACCTCAAGTCTAATAGTGCTAATCCCAAGTGAATAAACAAAATAACTTGCAGGATATTTTTACCAGTTATTTTAAATTTCATACAATTCTAAATATTCCTTTTCAGTAAAATGAAGTTTAGCTGGTATGACTATAACCGCTGGCAGTTCAAAAGTCTTTTTCAGCAGTTTTTTGACTGCACCATAAAATATCTTTGAAGCCTTTCCAGCACTGAAAACTACAACTTTGCTATCTTTTGTAATAATTTCTTTTCCATTTTCTTCTTCCAACTTTAAAAGAATCTCCAATGCGCCACTAACACTCAGATATTTGCCCTTTTCACCGATTATATCTAGCAAACACAAAGTGTGCAGATCACGGTCTTTGTTGCCAGCAATTACATCATAAATTGATTGAGGTAATTTTCCTTTTGTCTTATCTTGGAAGGGTATTGTAACTGCTTGCCCGAATTTATAGATATGCAAGCCTGTTTCGGCAATCGAAGAAAATATCGACGCGTTATGCAATACCTGTATTTCAACATCTTTTTTTCTTGCCTCCATTAATAATGATGCATGTGTTGTCGCTACCAGAGGATCGCCTTGCACAAGAATAATTATATCTTTATCTTTTGCTTCTTCTACAATCTTGTCTGAATTTTCTTCCAAATCACTTCTAGTCAATTCAACCAGATGCTTGCCAACCATCGCAGACAAATTTCCCAAACTGCCACTCCACTTCCCTGTATAAAGTTCTATGTAAATCTTATCCGCATTTTTAGCAGCTTCCAAACCCCTTAACGTCAAATCAAGTTCATCAAACAAGCCCAAACCAATTAACGTAAGCATACACTACAAAAGTTAATCAATGCTTAAATCTTTTTTATTTTAGTGAATACAGATGGTAAGCTTTGATTTTATTGGATCCAAGGAAAAGGCGGTAGCTATTGTAGAAATACCGAAATATCTCGATAGACCAAAAAAGGAGATCGCCAAAGAAATAATGGCAAAAAATAAAAATGTAAAATCTGTTATTGAGAAAGCCTCTGCCAGAAAGGGTAAATTGAGGAAAAGGACATACGAGTTAATTTTAGGCGATAAGAATACAGAAGTTTTGCATAGAGAATTCGGATATACATTAAAAGTAGATCCAAGAAAAGTTTATTTTTCTCCAAGGGAATCTACAGAAAGACAGAAGGTTGCAGAACAAGTTAAGCCTAATGAGACCATTATGGTAATGTTTGGAGGGATCGTTGTTTTACCCATAGCAATCGCAAAAAAACAACCAAACATCAATAAAATTTACTCGGTAGAGTTGAATTCCGCCGCACACAGGTATGCACTAGAAAATGTGAGGATAAACAAACTATCACACAAAATTGTTCCGATAAAGGGTGACGTCAATAAAGTTTGTAAAGAATTTTATGGCAAATGTGATAGAGTGCTGATGCCTTTGCCTCTAGATGCGCACAAGTTTCTTGATGCAGCTGTCAAATGCATTAAGGAAGAAGGTGGAATTGTAAATTTCTACAGCATAGGTGAAGAAGAAGATTTGTTTTCTAAGACATTAGAGGTAATAGACAAAGGGTTAAAAAGGTTGAAGAGGGCTTATATGGTTATAAATAAAAGGAAAGTGTTGCCCTATAGTCCAAGGCAATGGAAGATTTGTATAGATTTCATGGTGAAATGAATGCAGGCAGTGATTTTATGCGGTGGATTGGGGGAAAGATTAAGGCCTTATACAGAAAAGATTCCTAAGGTGATGTTGGAACTGAAAGGTAAACCGATTTTAGAACATGTAATAAATCACATCAAGAAGTATGGTATAAATGAGTTCGTCCTTCTATGTGGATACAAAAGTAAGGGGATTAAGAATTATTTTGCTGGCGGGAAAAAAATTGGGGTAAATATAATTTATTCCATAGAAAAAGAGAAACTTGGGACTGCTGGTGCTGTTTGCAATGCTAAAGAATTCATTAAAGATGATTTTGTTTTAGTTAATGGTGATGTGATAACTGATTTTCCGTTGGATGAATTGCTAGAAGAATTCGAAAAGACAAGTAAAGCAATCTTATCAGTTGTCAGACCTAGAAACCCTTTTGGAGTTGTAGAAATAGAGGAAACGGGAAATGGTATTAAAATTAAAAATTTCGCTGAAAAGCCTAAGATGAACCAGTGGATTAATGCTGGATATACAGTTATGTCAAAAGATTTACTAAAAATATTTCCAAAGAATGGTGATGTTGAGACTGATGTTTATCCGAAGCTTGTAAAAACAGGTGAACTATACGCATTTTTAATAAATGACGAATGCAATTGGAAATCGATAGATACACATAAGGATTTGAAAGAAATTAACGAATAAGCAGGGGTCCCGTAGCCTGGACAATCGGACTAGCTTCAGGAGCTAGTGGTTTAGTACCTTCGTGAGTTCAAATCTCACCCCCTGCATCCTAATAAATAAAAAAATCCTAATGATGTAAATGGTAAACTTAGAAATCATATCCTTGCTGATATTTTTTGCATTAATAGGTCTCTATCTTCTGAAAAACAAGAAACACATCACATACAAAGGCGGCATTTCGATAATCCGCTGGAAGCGTGGAAAAGAAATCTTAGATGTAATCGCCAACAAGTATAGGAAAATATTGCCTGCAATAGGAATCCTGTCGATTGCAGTAGGCATATTGGCAACAGTCTTGTCTATTTTTTACATTCTGCAATTCAGTCTCAAGTTCCAGCAAGCGTTTGCATTGGCTCTGCCCTCTGTTTCAGGTATTTCTTATCCTGCCCCAATCATAGGCGTTCCATTCTGGTACTGGGTGATAGGAGTTTTTGTCATAGTCTTTGTCCATGAAAGCATGCATGGCATATTCGCTAGATTAGATAAGGTCAGGATAAAGAGCTATGGCTTGATTACATTTCTCGTATTGCCAATAGGCGCATTCGTAGACCCTGACGAAAAGCAGATAAAAAAACTAAGCACGCTCAAAAAATTGAGACTCCTTTCATCCGGCAGTTTCATCAACATCTTTCTAGGTTTGCTGTTTTTAGCGGTTGCAGTTGGCTTATTTTTCAGCATCTATGAAACAAAAGGCGTAGTATTTGTCGGGACAGTTGAAGACATGCCAGCAAACAAAGTTGGCTTAAGCGGCATTATAACTGCGATAAATGATAAATCTGTAAAGACTATACAAGATTTGTCAAAAATTCTGAACGGGACTGAACCCGGAACTGAACTGCGGATAATAACAACGGAAGGCAAATTCACACTTGAAACTGTAAGTAGACCTGATGACCAGTTAGGCTCCTATATAGGAATAAGCAATGCGTCGACTGATGTTGACGTAAAAGATGAAATAAAACTGTATAAGGTTCCTATTGACTGGTTCTATGGGTTGATAGTATGGCTGCACATACTTAACCTAGGCGTTGGCATGGCCAACATGCTGCCTATAAAACCGCTCGATGGCGGCCTGTTCTACGAAGAAATACTCAAGAAATATTTTGGTGGCAGAAGCAAGAAGCTAATGAAATTCATTTCAATCGCCGTAGCCATCCTGTTCCTTTTCAACATCCTCGGAATCCCTATTATAAGATCTTTCATGAAATAATCTCGGTCTTTCTTACCTCAAAGTTCCTCAATGGATAAGTGCTGCGAACTTCTCTCATAATACTGCTTTTGATTTCATCGGAAATCATTCCGTCCACAAATTCTTCCAAGGTGCTAGTTTCAACGATAGATTTCAACGTATCCTTTATCTTGTTTCTGACTTTCACTTGTATGCTGCTTTTAGCCCTTCTGCCGATTACACCTAAACCTTTAACCCTTATTTTCCTTTTGTCAGAAGTCACTAAATCTTGAACCGTATCGATTCGTCTGACTCTCCTCAATACCATCCTAGACAGATAATCTCTGAGGCATTCGGTTCCGCCAAAATCAGTGAATGCAGATTTTCCCTCCACTTTAGTGATTCTAAATGCGAATTTCAGGTAATATTTGCTGAAGTTGTCTGTCAACTCAACCGCGCTTAAATTGATTGTCTTGCCAATCAAGTTAGACGGTTCTGTGGCCAAAGTTTTCCCTATCTCTTTCTCCCCAAAGTATTTTGGGGCTATAACATTGTACCATTCTTTGATTTTCTTTGCCGCCAATTTACATCACTTATCTAAAAACATTGTCAAGATATAGTTTTAAGTTTTGCATTAGGAGTTACTTTTGAACTAGTAATTTCACCTTCTGGTAATCGTATGCAAAACCTTTGGGAATCTTCCCCTCTCCGGCATAGTACTTTATCAGCCTTCTTATTTTAGCCTCCAGATTTTGCAAACCTCTTTTGGTATGCTTATCGGATTTATTCAGATTCAAATGCTCTTTTACCGTAACTACCTTTTTGAACAAATTTAGCAAATCTTCTGGATAATCTGGATATAAATTGTTCTCACTAATTATCCGGCTTACCGTTTTGCCTGTTATTAGTTTGGAATCAGGCACACCATGCCTGTCCCTTAAAATATTTCCTATATAGGCAGATCTGTATTTGCTCTTTGCCAAATCCACAATCAGCTTTTCGACTTCCTCTGCTGTCTGTTTTACCCATTTGGGCTTAACCTTAGTTACTGGTTTTTTTGAACCTGAACGACCCTTTTTCCCTGAATATATTCTTGCCATTCAACCACTTTTGAACTCTTTTACCAGCCAGCTAAAAACCAATACCACGGTACCCAAGAAAGAAATTAAGCTGCCTAGCATAGCTAGAATAGCTGGTATTCCTTTTGTAGCAATCGCTGTTAGAGCCATTCCAGATGACAAAATCAAGCCGCCTATCAAAATGACTGCAATAGAATAGTTTTCCACAGTCTCGTACTTGTCCTTACCTTTTAGCTTAGACAACAAATTCATCAGATCACTTGCTTTATACTACCTCTCTGCATATCTTACACGTTTTTTTATCTCTTTAAGCTTTAATAATATGTCCTCAGAACCCAAATATTCCTTCCTATATCCCTCAAGGAAGTTAAGCCAACACTTATCAACAATCTTGAAATGAGTTGACTTCAGCGCTTCTTTAAACAAATTCAAATCCACCCCTTTGTTCTCAATCCTGCTGGATATATCGCCCAAACTAAAATCAATGAAATATATTTCATCGCCTTTTAAAATCATGTTGGAAGTTGTCAAATCGCCGTGGATTATGTTATTCTGATGCAGCTTGCCGACAAGCTTTCCTATCTCAAAACATATATCACTAATCTCATCCTCCCCAGAAGAATTTAGAAATTCCTTCACCCTAACACCAGAAATGTTCTCCATGACTATCTTAAAATTCTTTTCATTCACATTGAGTATTTTCGGCGTGAGCACGCCGACTTTTCTTGCCTCTGTAAGTAGTTTCACTTCTTTTTTCGTCCTCTCTTTCCTCAGCTTATCATCCAATTGCTTGATTCTGTAGTCTTTCGCAACCCTTTCTTTGACTATAGCCTCCTGACCCTCAAAAGAATCAAGACTGATTATACTTTCAGCACCCCTGTAAATTATCTCCATACTAGTCTCCCATAGTGTATTTATTAATGTTAAACAACGATTTGAAATTAATGAAATTAATAGATGCGGTGAAAAACAGGAACCTAACGAAATATCTGGTCTTGGGGTTCTCTCTTCTTGTCATGGTTTTGATTTTACAGAAATTTTTCTTGTTGGCTTTGCTGATTGGTATAAGTTTAGCAATAAGCTACTTGATAGGGACTTTCCAAATGTCCAAGTCGATAGGCATAGAGCTGGTTACGTTTACTAGTGTTCTTGCTGGTTTTGCTTTTGGGCCAACCACAGGAGCTATTGTCGGGTTTATTTTGATTGTAACACATTTGATCGTCGGCCATTTTGCAGCTGGGATATACATCTTGTGGACAATTCCATTTTATGTTGCTGCAGGCATTTTGGGAAGTACAATAACCGGAATTGATTTTGCTACTTTAGGCATTTACATCACAATAGGAATCAATGCAATCAGCATAATATTAACTGGAATCACATTCCCGCAAAATTTAGGAAATTACATACCATTTTCGATAACAAATATAATATTCAATTTGATAATCTTCACACAATTCGGTCCGCCCATTTACAGCCTGGTTAAATGATTTAGATATCTTTTACGCCTGCTTCAGTAATTTTGAATACAGCTTCGCTCTCCGGCAACCCAGGACTATCAACTAATTTGCATACTCTGGTGTTTTCCCTGCCTCGTCTTAGGTAGCACCTGTAAGTAGCTTGGTGCGCAAGGACATGACCACCTATCGGACTTGTCGGGTCTCCGAACAAAATATCTGGTCTTGACATGACTTGGTTTGTGATATAGACTACTAAATTGTAGGCATCGGCTAGTCTCTGGAGTTGGTGCAAATGCTTGTTTAACTTCTGCTGTCTGCTGGCCAATTCACCTCTACCAATAAAGTCAGCTCTGAAGTGCGACGTTAGGCTGTCAATTATAATTAATTTAACTTTCTTTTCTTCTATCATCTCCGGAACTTTCTCTATAAGAAGCATTTGGTGTTCTGAATTAAACGCCCTGGCAACCGAAATATTTTTCAAGACCTTTTCCGGGTCTAATTTCAACCCTTTTGCTATCTGCACAATCCTTTCTGGCCTAAAAGTGTTCTCAGTATCAATAAAAAGCACGCTCCCGTCTAACCCGCCTTGCTCCTTTGGTAATTGAACATTCACTGCTATTTGGAATCCTATCTGGGTTTTTCCCGAACCAAATGCACCGTACATTTCTGTGATGGCTTGTGTCTCTATACCACCGCCGAGCAGATTATCTAAACCCTTGCAGCCGGTTGAAATCTTTGCAACAGAAGTCCTCCTTTCCAAAATCTTGTCCGCAGTCTCATAACCAATATCAAGCTTCTGCCTTGCGGCATTGATTATCTTTGCGGCCTGCCCTTCGCCTATCTCAGCTATCGCAGCCAATTCAGACGGTGATGTGACTGCAATTGCCATAGGATCTGAGTAGCCTATTTCCCTCAACTTTTCGCCTATCTTTTCCCCTACGCCAGGCAAATCGTCTATTGTAATTTCTTTCTTTGGCAATCTACACACCAACTATCGTTTCTAACGAATCGACTAATTTTCTACTCTCTTCTAAAACATTTAAGCTTTTGATTTGATTAGCCGTCATTTCCAGCCTATCAAAATTCCTGTTTTTAACTACCCTGCCTTGTACAACAAGCTCTTTGCCCAGCAAATTTTTGGACACAAGTTGATATCTTTGGTCAAAATCTAATCCAACCAACGCATCTGTTTTTAACCCGCTAATCTCTTCCGCCAGTTCTCTAAAGAAAACTGCTCTGATGTCGCCAGTGCCGTCGTCAAGTATACAAGAAATAATTATATAGTCCTCGTTTTCCTGGTTATTGAACACAAACTTGCCTTTGAAGATTTGAACGACATGGCCCGAGATTTCAACACTGCCTGGCACTATGTCTTTTATAAACGTTCTTCTAGGAGATGATGGGAAGTATTTTTCAATCAATTCTTCTGAAGAAGGGAGATTATGGATATCGTCTGCAAGGCGGATACTGCCGAATCTGCCCAGTGAAATCTCCAGCTCCCCGAAAGTATTCTCCCTTAACATTGCATCCGATACTTCAATTATGCTATTCAACGAAACCAGGCCCTCTTCGACCAAATTAACTTGGTCGTCCCACAAAGGCAATCTCACATACCCCGTGCCGTCGCTTAAGTAAATGTTTGCTACCCTGCCTTTGTTGCCGTTGCTTTTTACAAATTCCTTTATAGGCGAAATTCTAATTACCCTGCCTGAAACGCTCAATTTCTTGAAATCAGGTGTTATGTCCTTCAATTTCAATAGTTTATTCGCTTTTTCCATTTCCACGCCCAATTCCTTGCCTACGATATAGACTGCGCCTTCCTTTGTAATTAGTCCTGAAAATTCATTAGCCTTGTCATTTATCCTATTTACCAATTCTTCCTTTGACAAGCCGCTTTTCCTTGAAATCTTATCCAAAATCTCATCTGAGAAATCCATATAAACAATATCAGGATATACATTAAACTTTTTTCCTGGCCATGCGTATATCTTCTGCCAAAATAGTTTTCCTGCCGGCGTGTTTGGCTAGAAGTGCTGCGTCGGCGACTATTTTAGACAGTTTTTCTTCCAAGACGTTTGCAAATTCATCCAAGGCATCTTGAGATACTCTTTTTGCACCTGCTTGCTTTAGGAATCTTTCAAAGGGCGCACGGGGCAGGATAGGCATACTTAGAATTCTAATTTGAATAATATAAATTTATGAGAAGTCAACTTTGAATATCTTTAATTCTGGGTTGTTATAAACCAGCTTGAACTTATTAAGTTTTGGTATGTTGAATTCAGATATACCATTTCCATTAAAGAAATACATGTTTGTGTAAATGGAGTCGCGGACAGCTTGTTCCATAAAAATGGATATGCCGAATCCTGGTTCTATAAGCATTAGCCCATCTATAGCATTTGTTATATTCGTTCGAACTCTAACTTCTTGATTATTATTAAAGTAAATCAAATCTCTGCTAATTGCATTTCTTAAACCCAGAGAAGGCATATTTATTACAGCAAATACCTGATCATCCTTTTGAGCCATTGTTACTGTCATGGTAGAGCCTGTAGCACAGCCATACGATGGGGTGTTCTGCTGCTGTGTCAACTCCTGTGATAATCGACATTCTATAAAATTTCTTCCAGCCCCTGTACCGAAATAATTCAGCCAATAATATTTGCCGATTAAATCGCTGCTGGCGATGACATACATCTCACTGACAGGTTTGCACGCATCTTGAGGCATTATATCTGCAAATTGTTTCTTAGCTTCGCTGCACTGTTCTGGCGTCAGTTGCATATATTTCTTTAGAATTTTCACAGCTTCTTCTTCATTGCTTATCGAAAATGTTCTGCCCATATCTTGGATTCTTATGTTATGGTTGTAGGGTATGCACTCGCCAGGAGCACAATGCGCCCCATCCGCATGAACTTTCAATCCAGTATATCCAGCTATAATATGACCAGGATCCCACCAAGTTGCAATTAATGCATCTTTATCGGCATTTTGCTTGAGCCATTCCAAACCGTTTAGCCAATTTCCACTTATTTCTAAGCCAGTAGAGCCTTGGCCAACTTGAATTGCCTCAGAAATGAAAAAGAGTGATAAGATGAGTACAACCCCGAATAAAGTTGCCAGATGCAGGTCTGGGGTTTCTGTATGCCGCTTAAACAATGAAAAAATTGTTATCATAGTTACTAAAAATGTGGGCAGTAAAAATGTGTTGTTGATGGATGTCATATAAATTAAAATAGAGGTAAGTATCACCAAGGATGTTCTTTTGTATTTGGAAAATTGGGCTATCAAATAGCCAGCTGAGGCAGCAACGGCCGAGGAGAATTGCAAAGAAAATCTGGTGCCGTTTAATATCATGTAAAAAGTGGCGGCAAGCCAGAGAAACAGGAAAATTTCATGATACTCTATTCTAATCCTTCTATATAGTTTGTAGATTACCAATAAAGGTAACCCTATAAGTGCTAATAAAGTAGGTGCCACTCCGATCCTGCTTGCAATAGTAAGAAATCCTTCTGTAGTGAGAACATTTATTCTCTGCAATTCCGCGACTGAAATGTTAACTAATAGGCCTTGGCCAGGATTTACGAAACCCAGGCTTATCAGAAAAGATATGAAGACATTACCAAGGTTGGTTATTACACCGATTAAATTGGCGATGACAATAACAATCAGCAACGGTACGGCTAAATGCTTTATTTCAAATAGTATATTGCTTAAATTTACTTTCAGATTTCTGTTGTGAATAGTTTCTTCGACAATTCTAAAAATAACTAAGGCTGGCAAAAAGATTAAAAACAGAAGCGATACAAACCAGCCACCATTCCAATTATATGCAAAAATTAAATTCGTTAGTATCGCCAAGACGTAAAATGGCACTGATCGCTTTTTCATTGCGAGCATTATAGAGAACATTGACAGGAACGTATAGAACACTACAACAGGATCGTTATCTGAGTAGCCCGCCATAGAGACTCCGATAAAAGTTGGCGGCAGTATGGCAAACAATGCTGTAAATAAACCGCCTATATTGTTGGTGATTAATTTTCCCAAAAAGAATGCTGAAATGCCACCGAGAGCAACCATTATTAATGGTGACCATTTGGCTATGACTACAAACGCTATATCACTAACGAATATTTGAGCGATCTTGAAGAATAGAATCATGGTATAAATCCAACCTAAAAATGGTTCAAACGGTCTTCCAGGTGGATAGTAACTAAGTAAATCCCATTTTGGTGGTTGCATGTTGTTGTTTATTATTTCTGTCGCATGTCTGTAATACCACCACGGATCATAATCTAGCACTGTAGGTGCATTTATTGTAGTTAAACGGACAGATACACCTATGAAAATTATTAAAGCAAGAATTGCTAATGGAAAAAGCCAATTGCTGAATATTTTTTTGATTAATGTCATGTTCAAACCATTTATAGTTCTTAACAGATAATCGAAACGTAAAGGTAATAAATCTATAGTAATAGCTATTTAGAATGGAGAGCCTTAAGGAGAAGATAACTAACAAAACAGCTGTTGTAAATGTCTTTGGGATGGGTTATGTTGGCATACCATTGGCTGTAGAGATAGGGAAAGCTGGATTTAAGGTGCATGGGACGGACAGAAACGAGTGGAAGACTGGCGCTTTATCTGAAGGGGAAAATCCTTTGAAAGACTTGAAAGAAATCGACTCTACGGCTCTAAAGAGGTTGGCATCGGAAGGGAAGATGACATTTTCTAACGAATATGAAAAAAATTCTGATGTTACGATGATCTGTGTGCAAACCCCGATGTTTCCAGACAGAAGGCCAAATCTAACTGCAGTCAAAGATATAGCTAGGGTGATTGGGAAGGATTTGAAGAGAGGGAGTTTGGTGGTAAATGAAAGTACTGTTGCGCCTGGAATGACAAGAAAGGAGATTGTGCCGATAATAGAAGAAGAGTCTGGAATGAAAGCTGGCGAGGATTTTTATCTTGTTGCATCGCCTGAAAGGATAGACCCTGGAAATACTACTTACACTATAAATAAAATTCCTAAGGTTGTTGGTGGGATAACTAAAGATAGTTTGGGGGTTGGTGTGGCTTTCTATTCTAATTTTATTGAGAAGGTTCATCCTGTTTCATCCTTAGAAGCTGCAGAAGCTACAAAGATGCTGGAAAATTCTTATAGAGCATTAAATATCGGGTTCATTAACGAGTTTGCGAAGTTCTGTGACGCTGCTGGGATAAATGTTGTAGAAGTTGTAAATGCTGCTGCAACAAAGCCAATTGGCTTTTCAAAGCACTATCCGGGCATAGGTGTGGGTGGTAGTTGCATCCCTAAAGACCCCTATTATCTTATATCTGCCGGTGAAGAAGCTGGTGTTCAGTTTACTACTTTATGGAATGCGATGTGGTCGAATGAAAGTATGCCGTATTATACATACAATCTTTTGAAAAAGGCGGGTGAAGAATTCAATGTCAAACTTCATAATTCGAAAGTTGTTATATTCGGATTGGCGTACAAGGGTGATGTAAGGGATTTGAGGGATAGTCCTGCAATAGTTTTGCACAATCTTCTGAAGCGTGAGGGTATTAAAACTTATGTGTATGAGCCGCTATTCGCGGATGAAGAGTTGGCAAAAATGGGATTTATGCCATGCGATCCTGAGAAAGATGGATGCGACGTTTTAATTATAGGCTGTGACCATTCGCAATTCAAGAATTTTGACTATAGGAAGGTTCCTGGATTGAAGTTTGTTGTGGACGGTAAAAATATTTTGCCAAAGTTGCATGTGCCAGTTATTGGAATCGGTACTGGAACGAAAGTTTAAACTAAATGCTTGTAAATTTTTACAAATCCTTCGACAAATCTATCCCATGTGTATTTCTGGGCTATTTTTTTGTTGCGGCTGACCATTTGCTTCATTTCTGTTGGGTGTGTGAGTAGGTAATGTAGTGCGCTTCTCAAACCGTGGACATCTTTAGGATTGACAAACATTCCCAATTGTCCTATATCGATGGTTGAGATTACCGCACAGCCTGATGCCATTGCTTCTGCAGTTGTGAGGCCGAAGCCTTCGCTCAATGATAAATTGCAGAAAATTTCTGATTTGGAAAATAGGTTCCTCAATTTATCTCCGAATAAAGGTCCTGTAAAAATTACATTTGAAGGCGAATGCCTCTTAATCTCGCTGAGATAATCTCCCTTGCCTACTACATAGAACTCGTAATCGGGAAAGTATTTTGCAGTCACAACAAATTCTGTCAGACCTTTTAATTTAATCATGGTCTTATTCATGGAAAGATTTCCGACGAATAAAATTGATTTGGTTTTTTTAACTGGTTTTGGAGACTTGAAGTCGAAACCGGAAGGTATTTCATAAACTTTACTTGCTTTATTTATTTTCCTTAAAAGATTTTTTGCATTGTCATTCATCACAACAATCGAATCATAATTTCTTCCTAAAAATAATTTTTCCATCTGGCGGAAGATTGTGCCGACAAAATCACCTCGAATTGTTTTCCAATGGTGGGATAAAAGATGAAGAATTAAGCAAACTATTGGCTTGTTCAATGTTTTTGCAGCCTTCCATGATGGAAAACACATGTTTCCAGATGTTGTTTGAATTAAATCGTAGTCCTTTGCATGCTTGAGAATTATTGGATACGAAAGGTTCATCAGGTAGCGGTTGATTGGGATTCTTATGGTTTTTATCCCATCGAATTGCTTTATCTTTGGATTTCCTGTTGTGATTACAGTCACATGATGTCCGCGCGTAATCAAGCCTTTTACTAGATTGTAGACTATTGTTTCGCCACCGCCAGCTACTTCAGGTGGGAATTTTTCATGAGCGACTAAAATTTTCATCTATTTGCCTCGGATTATTTCTGATATGCCAGTAACAAAACCCAAAGTCCATGCAAAAGTTCTAACGAAAAATAACATTAGATAGCTAAACACGTCTAATGGTTTTCTTGAAAAGTTAAGTATATCCAAAATATAGATGATTAGAAGCACGATGAATAAACTAAAAGAAATTATAATCAGCGGCATTGAGACTAGGGATGCGAACAATGACAATAGGAACAAATTGAATGCAACCAACTGCAGACCCATTATTGGTTTTGATAGATAATCACCGAACTTGCCAGCTTTGACATAAACATGAGGAGTTTTCACCACGTATTTTCCGTAATTGAATTGTTGCTTGAAAAAGCTTTTCCATGTGGACCGATGGTAGTGAGATACTACGGCTTCTGGCACATAAGCAATTTTACCAAATTTAGACAAAAAGTTTCCCCAATCCGCTTCAAATGTAACAGCTAAAGATTCGTTCATCCTCACTTTCTTGGCGATGTCAGTTCTAACGCAAAAATTCATAGTAGGGAGTCTATTGACATACTTAGGCATTCTATTGAATCTATCCTCAAGCTCTATGCCTATAAGCCTCTGTAAATTGTTAACACCACTTGGTGTCTTGCAGAATCCGCCAGACGCAATAATGTCTTCAGAGTTTATTGCATTAATCAAATCCTTCAACCAATTTTTGTCGACAACACAATCTGCATCAGTCATTGCAACGAAATCGGTTTTGATTTTTTTGAAAACATGGTTGTGTGCTTTTGGTGCAGTACCTCTCACCCTTTCAAGTTTTATGCGTTTTCCATATTGTTTTAGAATATCATATGTTCTATCAGTCGAATAGGCTTCTGTAATATAGATTTGTTTGTTAGGGTAATCCAAAGACAACAAAGACTCTACACATTTCTTGATTGTATCCTCGGCGTTCTTGACTGTCACATGGATTGTTACAGATGGTGGTCTCTTAATTTTACTCACCTAAATTAATGAGACTTAGTAACTAATTTAAGTCGATTGGAGTAGTCTTTCTTCAAATGGTCCTTTCTCTTCATGCTTGTGGTGAATTAGAGGCGTATCGTCTTTCACGCTTTTCTTTTGCATTGATTTAAGCTTCTTTAACATAAGGAAGGCAAGGTAATCTTTAGCATAATGTGCAACCCTTACAAATTCGAAAGGATGGAGGTTCCTTCTCAAGGTATAGAATATGTGCTTTGGATCCAAGTAATATCGCAGCATAAGGTTTTCTCTCATTTTTTTAACCTCTTCTCCACTCAAGCCTGGCTGATTCACTAAACAGTCCAATCTACCTGTTTCGTCAAACCACTTGCTGTAGTCCTCTGTCTTCAGATACCCCATATACTTAGCCCATTCGTAGAATTCTGTTCCTGGGAACGGTACACCCTGTTGGAAAAATACCATATCAGGATGCATCTTTTTTGCAAACTGCAATGTATCATTTATGCTTCCTTTTGTATCGCCTGGTAAACCTATCATAAAACAACCGAATATCCTTAAGCCGAGTTTTTGTGCGTGTTTGGTGAATTCCTCTGCCTGTTTTAACGCAATGCCTTTCTTTATGTTGTTTAAAACTTGTTGATTGCCACTTTCGTATCCCACAATCAAAATACGACAACCGGCTTCCTTCATTGCCTTCAAAATATCATAATCAAGATTAGCTCTAACATTACAAGACCAAATGAGTTTTAATTTTCTCTCTTGTATTTCTTTACAAATTTCAAACGTACGATTTCTATCAATTGTAAATGTGTCATCTTCAAGGAAAATTTCTTTGACATTTGTCAAGTTTTTGTGAATGTATTCTATTTCATCAACGACATTTTTTGCACTTCTCATTCTGAATGTATGCATCGTCATCACCTGAGGATAGTCGCAATATGTACATCTATTTGGGCATCCTCTACTGCTCCAAAGCTGCAACATGGGATGCTGTGCTAATGCATACCTGTAATCTCTCACATCCAAAAATTCCCTGTATGCTTTTGATACGAACGGCATTTCGTCTAAATTCTGAGTCAATTGTCTTATCGGGGTATTTATTATATTTCCGTTTTCTCTAAATGAGATGCCAACGACTTCTTTGAGGTTTTGCCCGTTGTTGAGCTCATTTGCAATATCCAAAATAGTGTAATCATATTCGCCTCTTGCAACTATGTCAATTGATTTGAACATCTTCAGGGTTTGTTCGGTTGTAGCGGTTACATGTCTACCAGCAAAAACTATTTTTGAATCAGATATCTTCTTCACATCATAGGCAAACTGTGCATCTCTATGCACACTGGGTGTTGAGGATTCTATAACAACCATATCAGGGTTGAAATCCTGGATTTTTTCTAAAGTCATCTGGAAGTCTAGATTTTTTGCAATAGCATCCAAAAGCAGTGGTTTGTGTTTGGATTCCATTAGAACTGATGTGGCATAAGCTAGCCAAAATGGATAATATAAAGTCCCGCTTTTCGTCCATTCGGGCCATCTGCTTGTCTTGCTTATTTTGAATTGGTTAGGTGGGTTCAACAACAATACTTTCAATCAATCACCAATGTTCTACCTTTAATAAAATTTCTTTTTTAAACGTATTAAATGTAGACTGGAACATAGTTCCATGCGCTTACTGTAGCAGTTAAAGATTTAAGGGGATATATAGATTTTTTTATTATTTGTAATAAACTTATAATCTTGCAGTCTTGTAATTAAGTTTAATTCAAGTGGTTGATTGGCAGACGAGAAAATAGTACTGGAATTCAAGAATACATCTCTTATCGCATTATTGGTAATCTTATTAGTATTTTTTGTATTAGAACTGCAGGTAACGCTTCCCAGTCCTATAACATTTGGCGACGAAGCCTTCCACACTGGAATGGCACGTTACATTGCAAAAGAGAAGGATTATCCAGCTTGGATAACCATAGAGGGAACTGAGGCCGGTAGGAATAATTTCGGTAAACCACCTATGTTGCATTTGTTAGAGGCTGGCTTCTTTCTTGTATTTGGCTTCAATGAAGTTATAGTAAAATTACTACTGCCCTTTATATCGCTATTGACCGCATTGTCCATCTATATCTTAGTAAAGAAAATATTTGATGATAAAATTGGATTTATTGCAGCGATTGTTTTCATTTCTATACCTTCTGTGGCAACATATGCAGTAACTTTCTATACAGAAGGCCTTGTAACGCTTTATTTTGCACTTACTGTATTATTGTTTCTGTATAGCGTCAAAACGGAAAGTAAAAAATACCTATTGCTGACTGGTGCATTTGCGGCATTCGCATTCCTAACAGAAGTCTCGTCAGTAAATTTAATTATATTCATTTTATTGGCGGCGTTTTATGATTTGGCACGAAGAAATTTCCAAATAACAAAATACGCGACAATATTCGTTTTATTCATTGTCTTAATAAGCGGTTTTTTTGTAAGAAATTTGGGCATCTACAAAGTGCCAGAGTGTTACTTGCCATTTACCGATAAAATTTTTGGCAGGGCTGGCTGCGAATATGGAACCCTATTAAGGGAGCAATCATACCAGTATCAGGCTATAACCCAAGGCGGGGGTTCTAACGAAGATGTTTATAGAATGGGTATAACCAACTTTTTGGATTTTGCATTCGGAAACATATGGCTAGTAACACTAGGTATTTTTGGTGGATTGGTAATTCTATTGCAACGCAGAGATGTAACAAGTGTATTGCTTTTACTGGCTTTGTTCACATTTGTACCATACTTCCATTTTACTACAGCAAGAGCCGAAGATGCTGCAAGAAACATATTGGCATGGACACCAATTTTTGCAATTCTTACAGGTGTATATTTCGGCAGACTATATGAATTTTTACAGTCTCACCAAAAGTATATTGCAGTAATAGTATTCCTAATAGTTATAATTTTGGCATATCAAAATTTGTCATCTAAACTCATAGTAATGAAGCAGGTAAAACAATTCTCCCCTGCGTTCTTCGAGGCGTGTGAATGGGTTCGAAATAATCTACCTAAGGATGTTGTACTATCTACTGTGTGGGTGCATAGGGCTGCTTACAGCTGCGAAAGAACTGTAGTTGGCAATCCGCCTGATATTTTCTTGAGCAAAGACTTGGAGCTTATAAGGAAAGATGTCAATGAAGTCGGCATAACTCATTTATTCATACAAAAGTTTAGTCTTGGCAATGAAGCTATAAGTGAAACATATAAAATAGATACAATCATGTTTTTTGAAGAAAACAATGAAACTTTTGTAAAAGTATACGAAAATGGCCCACCCCTAAAGCAGTGTATACAACAAGGTGGGTGTGACGGTAATATAATTTATGAGCTTAAGTTTTAGCAACAATAAATTTTTCTAAGACTAGAAAATCCATGCCACTTCTCATGAATGAACTATATGCCTCCTCAGGGCTATTGACAATAGGCTCCCCTTTTAGATTGAAACTGGTATTCAATATCACTGGCACTTTTGTCTTATTTTCGAATTTTTCTATCAGCTTATAGTATCTTGGGTTGTCTTCCTTTGAAACAGTCTGCAACCTTCCAGTACCGTCAATATGCGTGACTGCAGGTATTACATGCCGCTTGTCTTTTTTTACAGGCGTGACGTACACCATGAATCTAATGGGAGAAAAGTCTCTTACTTCTGGCAATTCAAAGAATTCATGCGCCCTTTCGGCAAGTACAGATGGTGCAAAGGGTCTGAAAGGCTCTCTGAATTTAATTTTATTGTTAACTGTGTCCTTCATTTCAGGATTTCTGGGATCGGCTATGATACTTCTGTTGCCCAATGCCCTTGGTCCCCATTCGAACCTGCCTTGGAACCAGCCTATAACTTTTTGGTTTAGCAAATGATTTACTACTTCGCTTAAAAATTCGTCCTCATCTTCGAAATATTGGTATTTTATTTTGTTGCTTTCAAGGAAATTTTTAATTTCTTCTTCAGTATATTCTTCGCCAAAATATGCGCTCTTTAAAACGAGTTGATAGGGATTCCTTTCGTTATTCAACAAAGAATAATAGGCAAACAAGGCCGCCCCCAAAGAACCACCGTCATCACCTGCAGCAGGTTGTATAAACATATCCTCGAATGGCGTTTCATTGAGTATCCTATAGTTTGCTTTGCTATTTAGCGCAACCCCACCGGCAAAACATAGATTTTTCATTTTAGTCAGTTCATATGCATAATTGGCAGTTTTTATCAACAACTCTTCCAAAACTTCTTGCATGCTGGCTGCGATATCCGCATAATATGGAATCACTTTATCTCTATCTTCTGGTGGGCAAGGCTTGCCGAACAATTTTTCAAACTCCTTGCTGAACATCTTGTCAACAGACCGGTGGTACATGAAATATTTCATATTCAGAGAAAAGCTTCCATCGCCACAGAGGTTGATTAACTTGTATATCTTATCTTTATACTTTGGCTTGCCGAATGGCGCCAGACCCATTACCTTATATTCCCCCTCATTTACCTCAAATCCAAGAAAGGCTGTTACAGCACTGTACAAAAGCCCGAAAGAATGGGGGAATCTCAGTTCTTTCAGCAAAGTTATTTTGTTATCTTTCCCAGACCCGATGGTTGCTGTTGTCCACTCGCCTACTGCATCGGCCGTAATTATTACGGATTCTTTGAATGGTGAGCAGAAAAACGCGCTGGCAGCGTGGGAAAGATGGTGATCGCTAAACAATATTTTTTTATCATCTTTTAACCCAAGTTTCTGTGCTATTGTATTTTTAATCCAAAGCTTATCCTTCATCCAGCTCAGCATAGACTCTCTAAAAACTGTCGATGATTTCGGGTATGTCTCTAGTATAGTCCTTAGCAGCCTCTCAAATCTAACGAAGGGTTTTTCGTGAAATACGACATAATCCAAGCCATTGCTACCAACACCAGCCTTTCTTAAGCAAAGATTTATTGCATCTTGAGGAAATCCGAAATCGTGCTTTTTTCTGCTGAATCTTTCCTCGGCAGCAGCTGCTAAAATTTTACCATCCTTTATTATTGATGCGGCAGCATCATGATAGTAACATGAAATACCTAATATTGCCACCATATTGACACATTTTGAATTTTATCGGCTGTTCAGCCTTGATTTCTGCTTTCTTCTATATCCTTGGGTACTTTATCTTTGATGTCAACCCAGTATGAAGTTTTTCTTTTCTTGATCTGCAGCTTATCTGTGAAGAGTCTAGAAGCGATGCCTGGAATCGCGAAAATTGTAAAATAAAGCAAGGTGAGAATTACTCTGGACATGAAGTTTCCGATCTTTTCGGATACAAACAGCCATTTTTTCCATATACCTTTCAAGCAATCACGTTCAATTTAAGAAATCTAAAACAAAGCATAAATAAATGGTCCCACCAAAGTTTCTTCCTCCATAGGAGGCTCAATAATTCTTCTATTATGCTTAAAATGCCTTTCAAAGAGTCAATAAACTTCATTAAATCACCTTAGTTTACGTAATTCTTATTTTCACACCCATTAATAGCTGCATACAGCTAACTGGCTTTTTCAATGTAAAATATTTTCCTGTATGCTTGCCCCCTGTTAAAAAAGTTAACCATAGTCTCTGGCAATCTAATAAATAATTTACCAAATATATTGGTTATCAAGAAAATTAACGGCAAGGATTCTACAAGAATAACTAGTTTATGAAACAGTAAATTGCCATTTGCCATGACCTTGTACGAGCATTTGAATTTCTTCAATAGGGCATACATATCTTTTGATGTCGGATATACATTTGTCAAATGCTCATCTATCCATGCAGGCTTTTTAAGACCTAAGATGTCATAGAATTTGTTTACTTCTGCATCAACATCTCTTGCGGCATCATCGCAAGGGAAACCTAAAATAACATATTTTTTTGAAATTCTAAACATCTCTTCCAAAACTTTTTTGCGGTCTTTGGCAGGAATATGCTCTATGGTATCCAGAGAAAAAACTAGGCCAAATGAGTTGGCAGGGAATGGCAATCTTCTAGCATCGGCTTTTATCGGAACCATGTTTTTGTTTATTCGAGCGGAAAATTCTATGTCGCAGCCAACAAATTTTACATTCAGAAATTCTCCTAAGCCATTCGACCCACTGCCTATCTCGCAAATGGTTTCAGGTTTCTTCTTTTTAATGAATCGCACTATAGGATGATATCTCACCGCGGCATTCAGCATCTCTATCAGAGCCTTCTTAATAAAGGAAGTATATCTGGTGTGTCAACACCTAAAGATTTTTGCAAAGATTCTTGAAATTCGTAAATCAGCCTAATCGACACATAAATGGCCCTACTAAAGATATCCTTGTTGAAACTCTCTGAAAAATATCCGAGGTAATAAAAAAACCCGCATTTCATCCTCCAATAAAATCTTTTGTTGAAAAAGAACAGGAAATAGAATCTGCTAAAAATAAGCTTCACCAGTTCTAATGCACTAGGCTTGAAAGCCTCAGGAAATCTCTTGTTCATCTTGTTCAAATCTCTGCCTACTATAAACATTTTTCTATAAAAAGGTGTTTCGTAATAGATGTGGCTGTGGTAAACAGCTGCTTTAGGGTTATAAACGACCCTTAGGCCATGTTTCTCAAGTCTGATCCCCAAGTCAATATCTTCGCATGATGCGAACTTTATATCCTCGTTGAATTTTTCTAATTCCAACCATCTCCTTTCTAAGGTTAGGTTCGATGTCATGAAATTTTTGTATCCTGCATTATTCCAATTTTTTATCCTGCAGTCGTATTCTGGGCCGAACGGGGCAATGAAACGCATAAATTCATTAATCTCAATTTCTGGATCCCAGTCTACAAAGCCGTGAACGGCAACGCCCTTTTCCTTTTCATGAGTTTTCATGTGTTCTTCCAACCAATGCCTATCAGGAATCATATCATCGTTGATAAGCGCAATGTATTTGCCAGTAGCAATTTTGATCCCGAAATTTCTTACTGGTGACGAGCCTACATGCTCGCTGTAAATGTATTTTATGTTTAATTTGGATGATTTCTTGAATTTCTTAACTGCCAATTTAGTTCCATCAGTTGAACCATCATCGCAAATTATAATCTCGAAACTTCTTTTGGGAAAGGTTTGCATATCCAAGTGCCTTAAACATTTAAGCAAAATATCCTTGCGGTTGAATGTCGGCATTACTATAGATACCATCATAATTATCAAACTGTCATTAGTTCTGGAAGAGGGATTATAAATTTTACGCCATCATCTTTATATTTCTTTGTCTTATTCAAGATTTCTTCGGCGAAATTCCACGCAAGAATCAAAATATAGTCCGGTCTCTTTTTGTCTAGCATGCTCGGAGGTACGATTGGGATGTGTGTGCCTGGTGTATACAATCCTTGCTTTAGGTCATTCTCATCAACTATATACTCAATGAAATCTCCACCTAAGCCGCAAAAATTCAATAAAGTCGTTGATTTCGCGGGAGCGCCATAACCTGCGATTGTTTTTCCTTGATTTTTAAGATCCATTATTAGTTTTGCCAGTTGTTCTTTTGCTTTATACACGCTATTGGTAAAATTTTCATAAGTTTCCAGTTCATGAATTCCCATCTCATTTTCTTTTCCAAGGATTTCGGATACCGACTTTGTGATGGGTTTGGATGACTCTGATTTCTTAATAAAAACTCTCAAAGAGCCTCCATGGGTAGGAATTCTTTGTGCACCAAATATTTGCATGCCCTGCTGATTGAAAAGGTAGTCTAGTGGTGTTAATGAATAGTAGAAAAGGTGCTCATGATAAACTATGTCAAATGTCATCTTTTGAAGCATATCAAGAAGGTAAGCCACTTCTATTACAAAGATTCCATCGTCCTTTAAAAGTCTTTTAACATTGTATATTATTCGCTTTATTGCTCCGGTGTGTGCAAAAACATTATTGGCTGTGATGACATCTGCATATCCTTTGGAATATAGTATTTGATCTGTAACATTATCGCTAAAAAAATCGTTAATAGTATCAATGCCATCCTTTTTTGCAATTTCTGCGATGTTTGTGGCAGGCTCTACACCAACAGTGCGAACCCCAAACTTCTGAAATCCTTTAAGAAGCACACCATCATTGCTTCCTATGTCAACTGCGAGTGAATTGCCATCTAACTTCAGCATATTCGTAAGTTCTTCCGCCATCTTGGAAAAATGTAGCTGAAAAGTGTTCGAAGTTGAAGACACATAAAAGTAATTTGTAAACATCATTTCTGGTGGCACTACATAACCCAATTGTACTAATTTGCAATTTGGACAAAAGTAAACATCTAAAGGGAATGTTTTCTCTGATTTAGGCAAATCATCTTCTCTCAAGAAATTGTTAGCCAAGGGCGTTTCACCTAACGAAAGAAATTTTTGGAGATTCTGATTATCGCATATTTTGCATTTCATCTTTATCCCTGGTTGCAATACAATAAAAATATTTAAATAAGATTTATTCTGGCGCGGGATTAATAGCCATTATTTTGCCATGCCTTATGATTATATCGCCGCCATTAGGAACTTTTATCTTACCTAACAAAACATCTTTAATTACATTTGCGACATACTGTGGGCTTTGTTGCTTCTTGGCATCTTCCAATCCAAATATCTTTGACCGCATTTCTGTGGACATTCCTCCTGGGCATACACTTATACAGAGGACATCAGTATCCTTAAGCTCTTTAGCAACAGATTGGGTGAGCCCCACCACTGCAAATTTACTAGCGCAATATGCTGCCAAGTTTGGAATCCCTCTTTTCCCAGCCATGGACGATATGTTGATTATCGAGCCTGAATTCTGCCTTCGCATTATCGGAACTATTTTTTTAAGGAAATAGAAAATTGAATATACGTTAGTTCTAAAGCATGTTTCGAATTCTCCTTCAGTATTTTTCTCTATGCCCTTCCACTTGGTGGCATATCCAGCATTATTGACTAAAACATCAACTCTGCCATGTGAACTGAGAACTTTATCAATAAGCTTGTCGACTCGTTTTTTATTGGTTACATCAACTACAAAATATTCGCACTTCCCGCCAGCACCAACAATTTCATTGCAAACACTCTTCAGGTCATTCGCGCTTCTTGAACAGATGACAACTGTGCTACCTTCGGCGGAAAAAAATTTAGCTAGTTCTTTTCCAAGTCCTTTGCTACCACCGGTTATAACGGCTATTTTACCTTTCAATTGAATATCTATGCACCTAGTTAAAAACTAGTATTTAAAAATAATAATGTTAGTTTAAATATGTGAAATTATGACGCTTATAACCATAAGAAAAATTAGGCCTGCTTTCGTAGATGAAAGAGGTGAGATATCAAACTTGCTGGATGCGCCAATCGAACATGTGGCATTAATAACGTCGAAGGCCGGCTCTATTAGAGGCAACCATTATCATCCCAATCAGATACAAAATGACTATCTTTTGAGTGGTAAGTATGAGTATGTGACTAAAGATATTAAAAATGAAGATGGTAAAGTTGAAACAAACATAGTTGAGCCTAGTGACTTGGTAATAACTCCTCCTATGGTGGTACATGCGATGAGATTTTTAGAGGATTCGGTGTTTCTTACTTTCACCACAGGAAATAGAGATGTAGACAAGTATGAGGAACACACTACAAAGTTTAAATTGGTTTAGAGTCTAATTGTCTGTATTAATAGGTTCGTATAAAATATTTTAGTAGTTGTATTCAAATGGTCTCTAAAATAATAGAGGAAGATTTAAAAACTATTGTAGAAAATCTAGCAGGCTATTCTAGGAAATTACAAAACAAGACACTGTTAATCACTGGAGGTGGTGGGTTTATAGGCCGTTACCTCACATCAGCCATAGATTTTATCAATAAAATTGCCCTAGAAAAGCCATGTAAAGTAATCTCAGTAGACAACTTTATAACAGGCTCGAAAAATATGATTCTAAGCAATAACAACAGTGTAAAAGTAATAAATCATGACGTTAGAAATCCATTGAAATTAGAAGAGGATATAAATTTCATCATACATGCAGCCGGCATAGCTTCTCCATTCTACTATACTAAATTTCCTATGGAAACTATAGAGGTAGGTACAATAGGTACAAAAAATATGCTGGAACTGGCAAAAGAGAAAAATGTCGAGAGCTTCGTTTTTTTAAGTTCGAGTGAGGTTTATGGTGACCCTGATCCAAAGTTTGTACCTACGCCGGAAACTTATTTTGGCAATGTAAACACAATTGGTCCAAGAGCATGCTATGATGAATCAAAAAGACTCGGTGAAACTTTATGCATCACATACTACAAGCTATTTAGACTGCCTTCAAAAGTAGTGAGGCCGTTTAATGTATATGGACCGGGAATAAAACCTGATGATTTTCGCGTACTCCCCAATTTCATACATAGCGCACTTAAAGGAAATCCTTTGCCAGTGTATGGTGAAGGGAATCATACAAGGGCTTTCTGTTATATCACAGATGCTATTACAGGAATCTATCAAGTCCTATTCTCAGATTTCAACGGAGAGGTTTTCAATGTCGGGAACCAAAAGGAGGAGATAAGCATTATTGATTTTGCCAAACTCGTGTCGGAAATTTTCGATAACAAACTGAGCATAAAGAAAATTTCAAGTCCTAATGAAGCCTATGCAAGCGCCGATCCCAAAAGACGATGCCCAGATTTGACAAAAATCAATAAACTCATAGGGTATCAGGCGAGAGTTGATTTGAAATCTGGCCTAAAAAGAACGATTCAATGGTTCCAACAAGAGTATGGCATCGGTTCATAAATTTATTATTTTCACCTATATCATGAACAAATTAAAATAAGGTATGATTCATATGGGAAATATGCCATTGGTTTCGATAGTCATCCTGAATTGGGACGGGAAGGAGGACACAATAGAATTGCTAAATTCGCTGAGGAAAACAACCTATAAAAATTATGAAGTGATTGTTGTAGACCAGGGTTCGAGAGATGGCAGTGTAAATGCTATAAGAAATAAATTCGGAGGTGTCAAAATAATCCAGAATAAAGAGAACGTTGGATTTGCTGCTGGAAACAACATTGGCATTAAAAATGGTAGGGGCGATTATTTTTTCCTCATGAACAACGATATGGTTGTCCACAAAGATTGGCTGTCAGAACTTGTTAAAGTTGCAGAATCTAATAAGGAATTTGGAATTGTTGGTAGTATGATTTTGTTTTACGACAAACCTGATACAATCGATAGACTGGGTTCGATAGAGTCTAACAGGATAACAGGCTCTGTAATACCTTATGCAAGGAATATAAAATATAGGGGACAGTTTACTGAATCGCTGGAGACTCATTTTCTCAATGGTCTAATAAGGAGGGATGTTATAAAAAAAATCGGCTTATACGATGAAAAAATGTTCGCCGGTGGTTTCGAGGAAGTGGATTTTTGCAACAGGGCGAGGAAGGCTGGTTACAAAACGATAGTAGTTCCAACTTCAAAGCTATGGCATAAAGGCTCGAGGACTATAAAACGCGGCAGTTATTTTTTAATCTTTAATTCTTACAAAAACAAGTTGAGATATATTCTAAAGAATTATGGTATGCTGGAAAAAATATTGGCACTGTCGTTCAATTTAGCATACTATTGCTTTAAAGTCTTTAATTTTCTATACCAGACGAGACCAGATTTAAGCAAAGCTATGATAAATGCAGTCCTGTGGAACATAAAAAATTATAGAGACTACATGTAAACTATAGTGTCAATTTAAATGGCTCAATGCGAATACTTCGAAGTGTCATATCTTGAGTCAGCGGTAAATCAGTTTCTTTCATGGTCATAGGTTTTATATCTGGCGTAGTCAACTTGGCCAATTCAAACATAGAGAATTTTTTATCGCCAGCGACATGAACTACTCCTGTTAATTTTTTTCCAATAACTTCTTTGATAGCTAAAGCAAGGTCATCTACAAACAAATATGTGCCAAATCTGTCTGTGAATGCCTTTTCATATGGCCATTTTCCACGTTCAACAAAATTTGTTCTTATTACAAGGTGGTTAGATAATTTTTTTACTATAAATTCTCCCAAAAGTTTTGTAAATGAATAGAAGTTTTTGGGGTTGGGTATGTCAATCTCGATGTAATCACCTTTATCTCCATAAAAGACACAGGCTGTCGACATATAAACAAAATAACAGTTTGGGATAAATAAATTGCAGGCATTAACTAAATTTTCTGTGCCGACTACATTTGTAGCCCATGTCAATTCTTTGTCGATTTCACACTGCATAACGTTGGTTAAAGCGGCTGCATGGATTATTGTATCGGGTTGGAATTTTTTAATATAGGATTCGACTTCGCCTTTGTCTTTCGTATCGAGTTCTTCATGTTTCGGTGCTAAAGCTTCAGGGAAGGATTTTTTCAATTGCCTTCCTAATTTTCCCGAACTTCCGGTTATCAGCATCATAATACAAC
>Ga0213870_1000191_pt1 | contig 32534 bp, 52 predicted proteins | sample WICALVC2017_Meta_FD_160119 | JGI IMG/M metagenome (GOLD analysis project Ga0213870, IMG submission 160119) | Freshwater microbial communities from subterranean cave lake in Wind Cave National Park, South Dakota, United States - WICALVC2017 | ecosystem: Environmental > Aquatic > Deep subsurface >... | reverse complement strand
CCCCTGGGGTGTGTTAGCTAGACACCCCAAGCTATTCAAGGCTTAGGTGTTTTATTTTGTCCAACTGCCTTTGGTAATCAACTTGATCCAAAGTAAATTTTCTAAACTCTTTCTTTGAAGGAAAAAAATCTGATATTAAATTTGTATCAATTAAGTCAGATATCCCTTTAAAATACTCAGGATAAGAAGACCATGGATATCGTTCTAAACCATCCACATCTCTTATCACATAAGACGTAAGAGGATTAAGATGGATATATCGACAAACATGAATAAGTTGTTCATCCGACTCTATTCTAACCGCTTTAAACATTGACTGAAACAGTGAACCAGTTCTATTAGTTTTTAGATTTAAGTATTTCGCGTAACTATTTTGAAAATTACTCATAAATCTAGAGATGCCATTCTTCTCCAATTCTTTCATCAAGAAATGTACATGGTTAGGCATCAAGCAAAACGCAAAAAGCTTTATTTGTTTTCGCCCATTAATTTTAAGATCTTCCAGAAAATCTGCTTTTTCCTTTAATGGAAGACGATTGTAATGAGAAAATCTTAGGCGGGGTTGAATATAGCTATAAAAATTTATTAGCTCTAATGCCCTACTATAGCTCCTCACGCTTAGAAAGATGGGTTGCCGAGCAATACTCCTGTTAAAGGTATGGTAAATTTCCCCTGTAACTATTGGCGTACGACGATATGACATCAAATTTATAATAGGCCATAAATCCTTGGGTGTCAACTCACCACACCCCTGGGGTGTACAGACTTGACACCTACCATTAAATGATCACTTTATAAATTCCTCTACTTGTAGATTGTAGAGTAAAAAACCATATCATGGAGAACCTTGGAAAAGTCTATTTTTCCTCTATTCCCACTTCGACAGGGGTGGCGCCGGATTTGTTTTTCTTTAGAATCTCATCAACAATTTTTTTCGCTACATCCGGCTTTTCTTTGAGAAATATTTTTGTTGCTTCTTTTCCCTGCCCTAACATCAAATCTCCAAATCTATAAAATGCTCCGGATTTTTCAATAACTTCCATTTCCACTCCAACATCTACAATTCCACCTTCACGAGACACTCCATCTCCCATCACATCAAACTCTGCAATTCTAAAAGGCACTGAAACTTTATTTTTTACTACCTTCACTCTATGACGAGAACCAATAGCTCTATCTCCATCTTTGAGCGTTTCTATTTTTCTTACATCCATTCTCATGGATGCATAAAATTTAAGAGCCAATCCTCCGGTTGTTGTCTCCGGATTTCCAAACATAATTCCAATTTTTTGTCTAAGCTGATTTGTAAATATTGCAACTGTTTTTGATTTGGAAATAACTCCTGTTAATTTTCGAAGAGCTTGAGACATGAGACGAGCCTGAAGTCCCATCATTGCATCTCCCATCTCTCCTTCAATTTCAGCCCTAGGTACCAGTGCTGCCACTGAATCAATAACCAAAACGTCAATTCCACCCGATCTTATCAAACTTTCTGCAATTTCCAGAGCTTGCTCTCCAGTATCTGGCTGCGAAATTAACAGTTCATCCAATTTTACTCCTAAAGTCTTGGCCCAGATTGGATCTAAGGCATGCTCTGCGTCAATAAAGGCTGCAACGCCTCCGTGCTTTTGGGCCTGAGCAATAATTGAGAGACAAATTGTTGTTTTTCCTGAGGCTTCAGGTCCGAAAATCTCAACAATTCTTCCCCTTGGCACTCCACCAACACCTAGTGCTAGATCCAAGGGAAGACATCCTGTGGAGATGACTGAGATATCAAGCTTTTTCCCTGCTTCTCCAAAGCGCATAATAGAACCTCTACCGTATTGCTTCTCTATCTGCTCCATTGCAAGTCTTACAGCATCTAATTTTTGTAAAGCTTCGGTGGGGCCATTTGGAAGCTTGGTTTTTTGAGTACTAGGAGTCCTTCCCATTTGGTTCTAATACTAACATTTTTTTGTTATAATGCAATAGATCAGTTTTAGTCATTAGTCGTTAGTCTCTAGTCATTAGTCAGGAATCACATGTATAGATTTGAAAAGCTAAGAGTTTATCATAATGCTCTGGAATTGGTTGCAGAGATATATAAACTAACAAAACTCTTGCCGACTGAAGAGAAATTCGCCTTGATAGATCAGCTGAAAAGATCTAGCGTTTCAATAGTTTTAAACATAGCAGAAGGGACAGGAGCATTAGGAGACATTGAATTCAAAAGCTTCTTGAGGATATCTCTCAAATCCTTATACGAGACTGTTACTGGATTGAAAATTGCTGAAAGATTATTTAAAGTTGATATAAAAATTTCTCTAGAAAAATGTGAGCTAGTTGGAAAAGAGTTAAACGCCTTGATGAAATCTTTAACGAGCCAGAGACCAAAGTCCAAAGACTAAAGACCAAAGACAAATAGCTAATGGTCAATTACGGGATGTAGTATAACGGCAGTACGCCGCGCTGGGGGTGCGGTAGCCTGGGTTCAATTCCCAGTATCCCGACTTAGTAGCTTACGAAGTAGTTTATTTTTGCGTTTTTGTTGAGTTCTGCCAACCAAGCTTGTGATGCGCTCGCTAATTTTTGCTGTTTTAATTGCTCCATTACTCCTTTTTTAATTTCATCTTCTTTTAAATCTGTTGGAAGAGTTTCTTTATTTTTTCCTATATAGTCGCTGACTTCTTTATCTGTAACTTTTATTTTATTTGCAAGAAGTTTTTCAACCAGTGTTCGCAGTCTCAACTGTATCAAAAAATCTTCCTTTGTTAATCCCTGCACTGCTAATGCCGTGTTCAAATTTTGCCCTTGTTTTTTCAGACTATCCTCTATTTGCTTTGCCAATCTATCTATTTCTTCCTTACTAACATTCATATTTTTCTTCTTTGCTTCCTGCAAAATAAGAGTCTGGTTAACAAGTGCTGAAAGAGCTTGTTTGCCATCTCGCTTTTCTAATTCTTGAATAATGGAAAGTCTGGTGATTGGCTGACCATTAACGATAGCGACGACGAACAAGCCCTTCAGAAAAAATCCTAAGATTATCAAAACAGCAATTATTAGAGGGATGAAAATTTTTGGCTGTTTTAATTTATCTGATATCTCTTCGTTTTTTGGCAATGATTTAGATGGTTTATTGGGTCTTTTTAATGCCATTTGGGTATTATAGCACCTGATGGTATAATGTACAAATGCAATCTTTCGTTATTCCAAATCATATCGCAATAATTCCTGACGGCAATAGACGTTGGGCAAAAGAACATGGACTTCCCAGTCTTGAAGGACATAGGAGAGGTTTTGATGTAGCAATAAAGATTGGAAGAAAAATCCGCTCTATGGGTGTACATACTTTAACAATGTGGGCATTTTCTACAGAAAATTGGAACAGGACTAAAGACGAGGTTAATTATCTCATGAAAATGTATGGTGTATTTATCGATAGAAACTTAAAGGAAGCATTAAAAGAAAAAATACGAATAATTCATCTAGGGAGAAAAGATAGAATTTCAAATAAGCTTTTGAAGAGAATTCAAAACTCAGAAGAAAAAACAAAAAATTTCAAAAATTATATCCTAAATATTGCATTAGACTATGGGGGAAGAGATGAAATCGTACGTTCAATAAAAAAAAATTCAAAATTCAAAATTCAAAATTCAAATTTAACTGAGGATAATTTTAATGATTTTCTCGACACCCATGATCAACCCCACCCGAATCCTGATTTGATTATAAGAACTTCTGGGGAACAAAGGACTTCCGGACTTATGATTTGGCAGGCAGCTTACGCGGAATATATTTTCTTAAAAAAACATTTTCCAGATGTAAAGGACAAAGATATTGAATTATCTATTGAGGAATATTCCAAAAGACAGCGAAGGTTTGGAAAATGAATTTCTTAGAATGATTTGCGTAGCCCATTGTAGTTATTTCCATTAATACCTATAATATCATGCTGGCTATTTCTATTCTCTAAAAACCCATCAAGATTTTTTACGGAAACGTTTGTCCCAAAAACAGCAATTCTATTAGTAGGTTTTCTAAGTCCATCATCACCTTTCTCCCACAACTTACTTTTTCTTCCTACTTCTAAGAGTTGACGCGCTAGCGGTCGCAAGTTGCTGGCTGACAACATGTCTTTCGGTCTTCTCCAACCGCTTGGTTGAACTTCGCTTATGTTAAAAGGGGTTGGCTGAATATCGGCATAACATGCCATAGGAACCAAAGTGCATAAAAGTTCCTTATTACTGAGCGTAACTGATGTTAACTCAGGTTTACCAACAATAAATAACCGACTAGATAAAAATGGAACATCTTTATTGCTACAAAATTCCCCCAACGCACCGTAAATATTGCCCCAGAAGGATTCATGTATTTTCTTTCTCTCTGCTGGAATCGAAAGTTGTCCTCTATTCTTCTCCATAAGAGAGTTGCTATCAACTTCTAATGTTGTCCAGATTGTCCTCCCCGGTCCCATTATATATAAAGCAACACCAATGCTTTGTCTATACTCTGTCTCCTCGAATCCATTTATACATGTTTCACGTTCTTTAAATAACATATATTTTAAGCAACTATTGTAGCATGTCCTCTTTTCCCATGCAGTGCGTAACGAAATTCATTCGGCATTACTCCGTTAGTTATCCACGTTTCAATACCTTTATTGGCAATATAAAGAGCGGTTTCTATCTTGTGCTTCATTGCTCCAGTCACATCTACTCTTTTAGAGCCAAAAACATATTGTTCAATACTCTTCCAATTTTTTTTGCTGATTGAGGGAATTGTTTTTCCCTTATTATCATAAACTCCATTTGTCTCCCCAACTTGAATGATTTTATCTACTTTAAATCCTTTTTTGGACAAATAAATCCCTATTTCATTTAGAGTTGTCTCACCAGAATATATTGTGCTTTTCCATTTTTTGTCCCAGATCACATCCCCGTAGACAACTGGCATTAGTCCTTGATTTAAAGTTTCTTCAACAATTTCAAACAAATTATTTTTTAATTTACCAGCATCTGTTATCATCATACTCATAGGTCTTAATGAAACAGCTGGTAGTCCTTCCTCAATAAGAATATCCATAACAATTCTGTTTATTTCCATTGCGTCTCTTGCTACTTTAGCAATACTCCACTTGCTTTTGTATCCTCTTTTCCCTCCGAATTTTTCTGCTGATGTATGGCCAAAGCTTCCGCTACCATGCGCAAGAACAATTGATGCTTTGGTAACTTTTTTTAATTCTTTTGCAAGTCCCCTAATAACATCAAGTCTAGGTTTGTAGGGGACATTTTTGTCAGTGATTATGGAGCCTCCAAATTTAACAAGTATAACGTCCTTCATAAAAACTATCTTATGATTATATAACAAACCTGACTAGATTTACCAACCATCTTAGGCGTTTTATATAGTCGTAAAATCTCCCAAAATCATTCGGAGAGTATTTTTTGACAATAAATTTGTTATAATTAACTCTATGTCTAAATCTCTTGTAAAACGTATTCTATCAGGAGAAAGCAAGGCGGTAGTTGAGTTTTATAAGTTTTATTCACCCAAAATTTTTTCTTATCTTTCCAAAAAACTTCCCAGACATGAAGATGCCCAAGAGTTAACAAACGACGTTTTCCTGGAAGCGATTGACTCTTTGTCGATGCTTAGAGAGGAAAAAAATGTTTTATCCTGGCTTTATAGAATCGCGCACAACAAAATGGTTGATTTCTATCGTAAGAAAAAAATTAAATCTATACTTTTGTCACAAGTACCATTTTTGCAAATTGTCGCAAACGAAATTAATCAGCCCGAGTTTCAGTACGAAAAAGACAAAATAAGGGATAGAATTGAAGCGACTCTTCATAATCTTTCCAATAAATATCAAAAAATTTTAATCCTTCATTATGAGGATGGAGTTTGCGTAAAAGACATAGCCAAAAGATTTAATTTATCTTTCAAAGCAACAGAATCGCTTTTATTCAGAGCCCGCCAAAGCTTCAAACTTGCATATCAAGGAATATTGATCGAAATCGAAGTATGAACGAGCGTGAGTTTATCAAAACTCTTGAAGAAAGAGCCAAGGAGCAGGAAAAAATTATTAACGGAGCGGTTTTACCTCAAGTCTTTATTACTATAAGCTTTTGGCTAGGCAATCATCCTTGGAAAATTATAATCCCTCTCTCGATAATTTTAACTTCAATATTTCATGGAATTTTGGGAAAAAGATACGACGAATTTATTTTGAAAATCTTTGGAAAAGTATGACCCTCCTTCGTTAAAACTACGGCAGGGTCATGCCTCCGAAGCTTGAGGAGGAGCTATAAAGTAATTTAATTATGTTAAAATCATACTTTAAAGAAAGGATTAGCGAAGGGGCATGAAAAAAAGTATTTTTCTGATATTTAGCACATATATTTGGACAAAAACGCTTTTGGGTTTGACTTTTCACCCATTTATGACAATAAAACAGGTTACTAGACGTCCTATACTTCTTCCTGTAATTTTTTCTCCAATTATTGGACTTGCTGCTTTTTTCGTATTTGGAAGACTCGGTGCGTTTTTGTTAGATTTTTATGGATTTAAAAGAGAAGTAATCGCAATATTTCTAAGTACCATTCTCATATCCATTCTTCTTTGGCAAGCGCTATTGATTTATTTACTCGTAAGCTTTACGATTGCATATCTTCGGAAATGATCCACATACTATGAAAAACTACTACTTAAAAGAGCAAATAATTGCAAAGGTTGATAGGAAATGCAATATAATTGGGAAAATAGAAAAATGGGAGGCTCATAGACTTGGAATTCTACATCGGGGTTTAACTGTTGCCGTTTTCTTTGAAAAATATTTAATAATGCAACACAGAAAACATCCTGCTTTTGACGGAGTTTTTGATATAACTTCTTCTTCCCATCAGCTGTTTATAAATGAAAAATTGCAGGATACGATTGATGCAACATATGATACTCTTGAAAGGGAATTGAGTATTACAAAAAGCGATTTGATATCAAAACCAGAAAATTTAGGCTTTGTTTACTATAAAGCAAAAGATCCCAAAAGTGAATTTACCGAACACGAGATAGATGATGTCTTGATAGTTAAAGTTAAAAAAATACCAAACCCAAATCTTGATTATGCTTACGGACTTTCTTTTGTCAAAAGAAACGAGCTTTCAAATACAAAATCCAAAATTTACACCAATCTCGCTCCTTGGGTAAAAGTAATGATAGCAAAAAACAAGCTCTAACGATTTCTCTCTGTGTCATTTTTATCGCCTCTATTGCTTAAAATTTGCCTGCGTAATCCATTATCCATAACTCCAGTTTTCTGATAGAATAATCGTGGGTCAAAAATATGCAAAAACTTATTCAATTATTTAATGGCACTAAAATTGATTACTCCTGGTCTTTTTCTGACAAGACGAGAAAAGACACGGCGTACATCACGCACGGCTACCATCGCTACCCTGCAAAGTTTATTCCTCAAATCGTTTCCCGCTTAGCTGATAAATATACAAGCGAGGGAGATTTAATTGTTGATCCATTTGGTGGTTGCGGAACAACACTCGTTGAATCAAAAGTAATGGGACGGCCATCACTTGCGGTTGATATTAACCCTGTGGCAGTGCTCATAACAAAAGCGAAAATCACGCCGATTCACCCCGCAAAAGTTGAAAAGACATTCGCTTTGCTTAAAAGCAGAATTGAAGCATACAACGAAAACACAAAAGTACGAACCCCAGAACATGAAAGAATTGATTACTGGTTCAAGCCCGAACAAAAAAGAAAACTAGCTTTTATCTTTGCTGAAATTTCAAAACTAAAAGATCAATAATTTTTATGCAAAATGCAATGGCCACAAATCAAAATATAAAACAAGTTGATGAAGTAAAATCTCCAAAGCCATATTTTAGAAACGACAAAATTTCAATTTTCAATGAAGATATTTTGAAAATTACCGCTATCCCGGGAAATTCTGTTGATTTAATTATTACCTCCCCGCCTTATAATGTGGATATTCATTATAATTCTCATGCCGACAATCTAACTTATGAAGACTATTTAGAATTTACTCAAAAATGGATTAAAAAATGTTTTGATTTAGCAAAAAAGGAAGGGCGATTTTTACTTAATATTCCGCTTGATAAAAACAAAGGCGGACAAAAATCAGTCGGTGCGGATTTTACAAAAATTGCAAAAGATATCGGCTGGAAATATCATTCAACTATTATTTGGAATGAGGGAAATATATCTCGCCGCACCGCTTGGGGTTCGTTTATGTCCGCTTCAGCTCCTTATGTTATCTCCCCGGTAGAGTTGATTTTGGTTTTATATAAAGACAGTTGGAAAAAAACAGGCGGTAGCAGAAAAAACGATATAACAAAGCAAGAGTTTATAGATTGGACAAATGGAGTTTGGACATTTCCAGGCCAAAGCAAAAAAGGGGCGGGCGGACACCCCGCGCCCTTTCCGATTGAATTGCCGAGACGATGTATAAAATTATTTAGTTTTATCGGCGATACTGTTTTGGATCCATTTTTGGGTAGCGGTTCAACGCTCATTGCCTCGTATCTACACAACAGAAAAGGAATTGGCGTTGACATCGATAGGGATTATTGTGACTTGGCAATCAGACGATTACGGATAGAAGCAAAAATAAATCAGCCAAATTTATTAACTTGATGATAACTATGAAAAAGAAAAACAAATCAATACGAGATCTGCTTATTGAATATTTTAAGGCGCATCCAAAAGAGGATATGCCGCATGGCCCAGTTGTTGATTGGGTTGAGGCAAGATATAAACGACTTTACAACAAAAAGCCCCGTGATATTTGGCGTTCTATCAGAAATTTACACGAAGTCGGATTGTTAATAAAAGTTAAAAAAGGAATTTACCGCTACGATCCAGAAGTTGCTAAGAAAAAGGAGTTAGAAGATTTTACGCCCGAACAGAAAAAACAAATTTTTGAAAGAGATAGTTACCGCTGTGTGCAATGTGGCAGAAGACAAGATGAGGGATACGAATTGCACGCAGATCATAGAGTTCCTAAAGATAAAGGAGGAAAAGCAACGGTTGATAACGGGCAAACATTGTGTTCTGTTTGTAATTTTAGAAAAAAGAATTATGGACAGACAGAAAGCGGGAAAAAGATGCTCATTCGGCTTTGGGAGGCGTCAATAAAAATCGGGGACGAAAAAACTAAAAAATTTTGTGAGGAAGTTTTAAGTGTCTATGAAAAATTTGATATTAATGGACACATTAAATGGAAAAAATAATAAAAATTTTATGAATGCAACAAGAATTTTAAAATCTACGGGGTTAAATCCAACCGGTAGCCTCTCTTCTTTGGATAACGAGGAGGCAGTTGAAAGATTATTAGAATTTATCAAAGAATGGAAGTTGCGCATTGAAGTTGAAAAAATCAGTAAAAATGATTGGAAGATATTATTATCCAGTTATGCAGATTCAATTATTGATTATCATCCAGAAAACGACCATCAAGAACGAGGGGCATTTTTGAGGAACAAGCAAATGTTGGAAAAATATGGACTAACCGATGACGATATACGACGATTGGATTTTTGTTGATTAGATGTGCGGTAGCGGAATGACTGACGAATTGGAAAGAACTGCTTCTGAAATCGCGAGAATTTTGAAACCGGGCAAGGCAATGGGCTGGATTATTACAGACCAATGGATAAAGAAAAAATTTACAGCTGTCGGATTTTTGCTTTGGCAGAGGTTGGAAAAATATTTTGAGCCGATTGATATCGCGTGCCTTACTCGACACAACCAGACATCAAACACGCAAATTTGGCACAATCGAGCAAGACAGTTTAACTTTTATTTGAGGGGTTTTAAGTATTTGTTTATAATGAGAAAATCAAAACGCAAGATATAAAAGATAAAATAGCGGCTTATCTCTTTGGACTTTGTTTTCTTCGCCTTGATTTTCCGCCCATGCCAACTTTTCTTCTTTCCCTAACTCTTGGGTCGCGAGTAAGCATTCCTTTTTTCTTAAGAACTGAGTGGAATTTTTCCCGGTCAATTTTGTCCAAACCTCTTGCAATAGCCAAAATTGTCGCATCAAGCTGTCCTTTTTTCCCTCCGCCTCTAGCCTTAACAGACACTGCAAATTTGTCTTTTGTGCTTGTTGCCTCCAATGGCTCTTTATATGCCCTTTCAAAAGATGCACCAAAATATTTCAAAGCAGGTATGTTGTTAACAACTATTTCACCTTTTTTAATTGTTGTTCCACCCCAAACTGCTGCATCCTTTTTATAAAGTCGCACCTGCGCTGTTGAGGACTTACGTCTTCCAATCGCAAAAACATAATCTTGTTTTAAAGACCTATCTCCTTGTTTTGTTTGCTCTAATGTGTTATTTTGTTTAACCATATCATTTATTGCTTCATCGTTCAATTGCTACATTGCTAAATACTTAACAATGAAACAGTGGGACAATCGAACAATTATTTTTTTTCGAATGCTTTAAACTTATCTTTATAGGGATGTTCCCCTCCTGCAAAAACAAATAATCTAGTTAACATTCTGTCTCGCAATTTGTTTTGCGGCAACATCCCCAAAACTGCAAATTTGATTATATCTCCCGGTTTGTTTTTCCTAAGCTCCATAAGAGTTGCCTCTCTGTATCCGCCCGGATAACCAGAGTAACGTGAGTATTTCTTCTGCATTTCTTTCTTGCCTGAAACTTTGATTTTATGAGCATTTATTACAACAACATAATCTCCGCAATCCAAATTGCTAATATAATATGGCTTTGATTTTCCTATCAAAGCTTGCGCTATCTCACTTGCTACTCTTCCAAGAATTTTTCCTTTAACATCGAATAAATACCACGAGCGCTTTATGTCTGATAGTTTTGTTTGTTTTGTTATTTTCTGATTCATTTTTTTCGCACTCCTTTTTCTCGTTTTTTTTCTTCTTCATGTGTTTCAATCTTAGCAGGAATTGCTTCCATTGCAGTTTTTTCTGAATCTTTCCCTTGTCTATTTTCAACTTTCAATTTTCCATTTTCAATTTTTTGCACCACCCATTCCATAAGCGCCATTTCAGCATTGTCAGAAAACCTTCTACCCAGCCTTATAATTCTGGTATAACCGCTAGTTCGGTCCTTGAATCTTGGCGCTATATCTTTTATAATCTTGTCCACTGCATCTCTCCCAAGATGTCTTTGCAAGAGCGTAATTTTAAGTTTGTTGTCTCCTTTTTTTGCTTTGTTAATTATTTTATCAACATCTCCTTTTACGGCCTTTGCTTTCGCAAGTGTTGTTTTAATACTTTCATCCAAAATCAAAGAAGAAATAAGGCTTTTAAAAAGTGCTTTCCTTTGATTTGTATTTCTACTAAATTGTCTTCCAAAAATATTCTTTCTCATATGAAATTCTTGACTATAGAAAATAGAAGATTGAAAGTAGCTGTTTGAAGGTAGAAGTTGGAAGATAGAAAACAACTCTCTCTACCCTCTATCTTCAATCTTCAAATTTCTATCCTCTAATATCTATTTTCTACCGTCTAACCTGCGAGAGATGCGCCTTTTTCTTTTAATTTTTCCTCAATAACCGTTATCGATTTATTTCCCATATTTCGCATTGACATTAGATCTTTTCTGGTTGTTGATAAGAGCTGACCCAATGTTTCAATTCCGCCATTTCGAAGACTATTATAAATTCTAGTTGGTAGATCTAACTCATCAATAGTAAGTTTGGAAATACTGTCTACGATGGATGACTTAGCGCTTGCGGTATCTAACGAAACTACAGATTTTGGTTCATAAATTTGAAGGAAAAAAGAGGTCAAAATTTTGGCTGCCTCTTCCAATGCTTCCTTTGGAGAAACAATCCCATTTGTCCAAATATTTAGTATCAATCTATCCAAATCTGTTTGTCTTCCAACTCTGGTTGCAGAAACTTCATAACTTACTCTTTTTACTGGAGTAAATACTGCGTCTGTTGGGATCAAGCCCAAAGTTGCGCTTCTTCTCTCTTCAGCGGAAATATATCCCAAACCCTGCTCAATTGATAATTCCATTTCAATCTTGGCTTTCTTTTCGATCGTGGCAATATAATAGTCTTTGTTCACGATTTCTACATTCTCAGGAAAATCAAAATCGCGACCTGTTATCTTTTTTGGGCCTTTTACAGAAAGCGTTATTCTGCTTTTTTCAGCTCCATCAAGAAGTCTGAAATTCAAACCTTTTATGTTGAGCAAAAGATCTACGACATTTTCTTTAACCCCTGCGATTGTTGAAAATTTATGTTTTACACCGGCTATTTTGACTGATGTGATAGCCGCTCCTGGAATAGATGCGAGAAGGGCTCTTCTTAAGGCATTACCCAAAGTATGCCCATATCCTGGCTCTAAAGGTTCAATTGTAAATAAGCTATGTTCTGAAGTAATTTTTTCTTCTTTTACTTTAAATACTAGATTTGACATAAATTTTATTTTAATTTGTCATGCTGAATTTACTCGCCTCGCTGACTCGCCTCGCTTCGCGGGCGAAGCGGGAGCTTTGGCGAAGCGGGTTTCAGCATCTTAGACTGTTGCTTTTTAGATTCTGAAACAAGTCCAGAATGACCTACGTTAAGCCATAAATGTTATTGTACCATTATCTGGAATAGTATTCAATAATTAACTGTAAATCGAAAGGAACATGCACATCTTCTTTTTTGGGCATTCTTAAAAGCTTTCCGGACAGTCCCTCTTTTTTTATAAAAGGGACTATAACCTTGTCTTTATCCTCCAATAGAGCCAAAACTTGAATATTTCTCTGGGCTTTAAGAGTTAAAGAAATAACATCGCCTACTTTTACTGCATAGGAGGGAATGTTTATTTTTTTTCCATTTACGAGAACATGCCTATGTCCTACCATTTGCCTTGCTATTGCTCTTGTTTTTGCAAAACCCAAACGGTAAATTATATTATCTAGCCTTGTTTCAAGAAGAGATATTAGAAGCTCTCCTGTTTCGCCTTTTTTCTGCCCAAGCATTTTGACTAAATTTCCAAATTGCTTTTCCAAAAGTCCATATATTGCTTTTGCCTTCTGTTTTTCTCTAAGTTGCTGTCCGTATTCGGAAAGTCTTTTTCTTGTCTTGCGCCCGGCAATTCCTCCTGGCGGAATATTTAAGCGTCTTTGCAAGCTAGCAGATTCTTTTTCAAAAATATTCAGCCCTTCTCTTCTTGCAATCTTATGTTTTGGTCCAGTATACCTTGCCATATCTTTAAAACTTCTAATTGAATTAAGTCAATTAGAAATTAGGTCAATTTTAGATTCTCCTTTTCTTTTTTGCCCTTGGCCCGTTGTGTGGAACAGGCGTTATGTCTGCAATCAAAGAAATTGATAATCCCGCACTTTTGATAGCTCGAAGGGCCGAATCTCGCCCTGCTCCCGGTCCTTTCACATAAACTTCAACTGTCTTGAGTCCCTTTTCAACAACCTTTTTAGCAACATTTTCCATTGCAGAAGAAGCCGCAAAAGGTGTTGATTTTCTTGTACCCTTAAAACCTGCAGCCCCAGCGCTACTCCAACCAATTGTGTCTCCTTTATCATTGGTTATTGTTACCAAAGTATTATTGAATGTAGAAGTTATGTACACTCGACCACTGCCTTCTACTGCAACCTGAGCTTTTTTTCGTCCCAAGGACGGTTTTTCTTCTGCCATAAGATTATTTAGTTTCTGTTTTTGCTTCTATTCTTACTGCGTCTTCTTTCTTGATTGCTCCGATTGTGACTCTTTTTCCTCTTTTTGTCCTGGCATTGGAGCGCGTACGCTGACCTCGAACAGGCAGGTTTCGGCTGTGACGATTTCCTCTATAAGATACAATTTCTTTTAATCTTTTTATATTAGCATGTACTTCTGCTCTCAAATCACCCTCTAATTTATATCTTTCCAAAACTTTCTGAATTTTTTTTTGCTCATCTTCAGACAAAGCAACTACTCTTTTGCCAGCTTCTACTTCTGCTTTTCTAAGAATATCTACAACGTTCTTGCGTCCAATTCCATAGATGTAGGTTAGGGCAATATCTACTCTTTTTGCATCTTGTAAGTTGTATCCGGCAATCCTCATAACATAATTCGTTATCCTTGTCTTTGCTTGTGCTTGGGAATCTCACAAACAACCCTCACAACACCTCTTCGTCTTATTATTTTACATTTTACGCATCTTTTTTTAACGCTCGCCTGTACCTTCATATTCATTTGTACCTGTACACTATTCTGCCTTTTGCCTTGTCGTAGGGTGTCATTTCGACTCTTACTTTGTCTCCTGGCAAAATTTTGATGAAATTCATTCTCATTTTGCCTGATAAATGACAAAGAATTATAGCGCCATTTGTCAATTCTACTCTAAAAAGAGTATTGGGTAAGGACTCTTTAACAACTCCTTCTATCTCAAAAGATCCCTGATGAGCCATAATAAAAAAATTCCTAATTACTAATGCCCTAATTAACCTAAATATTTTAGAAATTAGGAATTAGAAATTAGAAATTAACAGTGTATATTATACCAAACCAACTTCAAAACTGCAATGTCAAGTTTTTTTTGTTTTTGTTTTAGTTCAGGGGTAAATTACCTTTGTAACAGTTGCAACAGAAGAAAAAAGTTCGTCACCAAATTCTTCAAGAACACGTCTACCACGCTCTGTGATACGTTTATCGCCTTTTACCTTAATCCACTTTTCCAACATAGTTTTGGTATATTAGCACATTAACACTATGCGATATCTGTCAATACTATTGGCACTTCTTTTACAATAGCAATTGTTCTTTCGAAAAGGCCTGACAAGCTTCCGTCTTTAGTTTTTATAGTCCACCCATCGGAATTTGAATATACAACTTCACTTTTCCCCATATTGTAAATCACTTCAATTGCTATTGTCATTCCTTCCCTAAGAAGCGGGGTTCTTGAAATCGGCATGTCCAAAAATCCCGGAACCTCTGGATCCTCATGCAGACTTTTCCCAACCCCATGACCAATAAGATTTCTGACAACAGAGTATCCCTGCCCTTCAACAATGCTCTGGATTGCTTTTGAGATATGCCCTACTCTATTTCCAAAATTAGCAGCTCTTATCCCCTTCCACATCGCCTTCTCTCCAGTCTGTAGAAATTTATCAATCTCATCGTAACTTTGAACTTTTAACTTTGAACTTTTAACTCGCACCGTATGTGCAGCGTCTGTATAAAATCCTTTATAGTAAATTCCGCAGTCTATCCCAACTACATCTCCCGATTTTAACTTATATTCTGTTGGGACTCCATGGACCACAACATCATTTGTAGAAATGCAAATCGCATGCTTGTAGCCCTCCACTTTTTTAAATCCTGGTTCTGCACCTTTTTCCAAAATCAACTTTTCTGCCAATTGATCTAGCTCTAACTCCGAAACACCGGGACTTGCATGATTTAAAACTTCCTCTAAAACCTCCGCTAGCATTTTTCCCCCAGTCCCCATCACCTCAATCTCATCTTTTGTTTTTAAGCTAGTCATATAGGGTCTTTACTTTTTAGTTCTTCCAAAATTTCTTTATGAACTTTATCTATGTCTTTTTGTCCATTTATTTCGGAGAGGAGATTGTGATTTTTATAATATTCAATGACCGGTGTTCTATCTTGATCTTGAATTTCTCTTCGCACAATGACAATATCATAATCATCGTCTTTTCTACCCCGGAAAGCATTTTTCAATCTCTTTCTCATCTCTTCTTCGGATATTTGTAAAAAAAATACCCGATTAATTCTTTTATTAGTTTTTATCAAGTAATTATTAAACACACTAAGATCATCTTTTGTTGCTGGAAAATTATCTAAAATAAATCCATCTTCTGCTTGATCCATTCTTTCTTTGAGCAACGGAAATTTTATTCTGGTTGGAAGATGAAATCCTTTCAAGCTATATTCTTCATAAGCCTTCACAAATGTTTTATCTCCACGTTCTTTTGCTTCACGGATCAAACCACCCATACTAAAGATCGGCATATTACCAAACTTCTGACTTAGAAGTTTTCCCTGCGTTTCTTTACCCGCATACGGCGGTCCAATAAAAACAATAATCATTTTTAAATCAAATATTTACCCCAATCGCATCCTGAATTTTACTTTTTAGTTCTTCAAGACTTCGATTATTTTCTATAAATATATCTGAGAGCGCAAGACAAATTGCCACCTGTAATCCCTTTTGTCCTTCTCCGATTCCCAAATCTCTGTTATCAAGTTTGTCAAACAATTCCCAACTTAATTTTTCCCTTCTGTTAAGTTTTTTAAGCCTTTCGAATCTAATGTTTCTATTCACCACAATTCCAATTAATTTAAAGTCTCCTCGCTTTCGGAACTCTTCAATTTCCAAGCTATTTCTAAAACCCTCAACAACTGCTCTTTTTATTCTTTTTTCTTTAATCAATTTTAGCGCTTTTTGAGCAAGAACTCCTGCCCCATATTTTTCTCGCAACTGGTTCCCTAAATCTTGAAGAAGTTTGCGGGTGATCCTTTTTTCTCTTCGACTCTTTAAGTCCTCCTCCAAAAATTGGACTAAACTAATTTTTATAAATCCAAGATTTTTGAGAAAATCAGCGGCTGTTGATTTACCGCTTCCAAATGCTCCTGTGATTCCTATGATAAGAGGTTTATTTTCTAGCACGCTTAGATTTTTATTTTCTCCAAAATCTCTTTATGAATATCCTCGATAGATTTTTCTCCATCTATTTCTACCAATATTCCTTTTCCCCTATAGAAATCCAAAACCGGCTCTGTCAGTCGATGGAAAATCTCAATTCTTTTTCGGATAGCAGTCAAGGTTTCATCCTCTCTTCCCTCTCCATTTCTGTACGAGAGTCTCCACAGAGCTTCTCTGTCTGAGACTTTAAGGTAAATAACTTTATCAACTCCATTTTGAAACTTCTTAACTTGTTCTATGGTTCTTGGAAATCCATCAAGAATGTAGCCTTCTTTATATTCCGGTCTTGTGAGATACTCGCTGACTATTTCAACTGTTTTCTCATCAGGAATCAAATACCCTGCGTTCATTATCTCTTTTATGTAGCGACCTAAAGGAGTTTTTTCTTTGGCCATTTCTCGAAAGATATGTCCTGTTGAAAGATACGGGATATTGAGTTTGTCACGCAAAAGATTCCCTTGAGTTGATTTACCTGCACCCTGTATTCCGATCAGTATAATCTTCATAAAAGTTGAAAGTGGAAAATTGAGAGATAATTCTCAATTCTCAATTACTTATTATATCTCTCGTAGTTTCTCATGACAAGTTGTGCTTCGATTGCTTTAATAGTTTCCAATACCACTGAAACAACGATCAAAATTCCAGTCCCTCCCAAAATAAGTGTTTGGATATTTGTGAAAGCACGGGCAATGGTTGGAAAAATCGCAATAGTTCCCAAAAATATTGCTCCAGCTAATGTTATACGAGTCAAAATATAATTAAGATAGGAAGCAGTTGGGGTTCCTGGTCTAATTCCTGGTATAAAGCCTCCATACTTTTGTATTTCTGAAGCGATCTTTTTTGGATTAAAAATCACAGCAGTATAAAAATACGTGAATCCTACAACCAAAAGAAAATAAAAACCATTATAAAATATCCCTTCCGGACTAAACAAAGAGGCTATAGTATTAGCAATATTGCGTAAAAACGGATTGGGTGAAGCAGTTAAATAATTGGCAAGCATTGATGGGAGAAGAACCAAGGAAACCGCAAAAATTATCGGTATTACTCCGGCTTGATTGACGCGAAGCGGAAGGTGAGTAGACTGTCCTCCATACATTTTATTTCCCCTAACCCTTTTTGCATAATAAATTGTTATTCTACGAGTCCCTTCATTTATAACAATTATTGAAGCTATTACAAATAAGCCTATTGCCAAAAAAGTGATTAGATTAAAAAAATTAGTAGCGTTTACGGTCGATAGTGTCTGACCAAAAATAACAGGGATTCTCCCAACAATTCCTGCGAATATAAGAAGAGAAATTCCATTTCCAATTCCTTTTTCAGAAATTAGCTCTCCGAGCCACACCAAAAGCATTGTTCCTGCAGTCATTGTTACAACAAAGGAAACAATGCTAACTGGGTTTAGTGTTGAAATGATTTCCTGGCTGCGAAGTAGCGCATACATGCCAATTGATTGTAAAACAGACAGCGGAACAGTCAGCATTCTTGTATACTGATTGATTTTTTGTCTTCCCGATTCTCCCTCTTTAGATAAAGCTTCGAGCTTTGGAAAAACCATTGTTAAAAGCTGCAGAATAATAGAGGCATTGATGTAAGGATTAAGTCCTAATGCCATTACGGAAAAATTGGCAAGTGTGCCTCCTGAAAAAATATCCAAAAGTCCCAAGAATTGGTTTTGAGAAAAAAGAGATTTTAATGCAGCCAAATTTACGCCTGCAACAGGTATATGAGCAAAAATTCTAAATACTATAAAAATACCTGCTGTAAAAAGCAGTTTTTTTCTCACATCCTCTGCTTTGATACTGTTTCTAAACAATCCTAAAATATTGTCCATAGTAGTAACTTAAAATTCTACCTTTCCTCCGGCTTTCAAAATCTTTTTTTTGGCTCCTTTTGACACCGGTAATTTTACTATTAAAGAAACACTGAGATCGCCATCTCCCAAAATTTTGATACCGTTTTTCTTTGCATATTCACCGTCTACAATTTTGTTCTCAATAAGAGATTCTACATCGACCACTGTACCTTTTTTTAATAAATTCAAAACTTTTACATTTACGATAATTGGGCCTTTTTTGAAAGGTTTATTTTTCCCCTTTCCTCTCATAAACGGAAGTCTTTTGATAAGAGTCAACGCCCCTCCTTCAAAAGTCAAAGGAATTTTTCTTCTTGCTTTTTGTCCCTTTGTTCCCCGGCCCGCAGTCTTTCCTCGGCCTGATCCATGTCCCTGGCCCAACCTTTTTGCCCGCTTTTTCGTGATTTTTGTCAAAGTTGAAAGTTTCATATCTTTAATCTTTAATCTTTAATCTTCTTTCCTTACGATACCTCTCTGTCAAAAGTCTCAATGCTTCAATTGTCGCATAAACATTGCTTGCTTGATTTTTTGTTCCCAAAACTTTAGAAGAAATATTTTCTATTCCCGCCAAAGCAACAACACTTCTTACTGCTCCTCCTGCGATAATTCCACTACCTCGGGGCGCAGGCTTTAAGGTCACCTTTGCCGCTCCCAATTTTATAGCATACTCAAAAGGAATTGTACCGTTGACAATGGATACATCTATAACATGCTTTTTCCCAAGTAAAACTCCTTTTTTAATAGCTGAGGAGATTTCAGGACCTTTACCTAATCCAACGCCTACTTTCCCTTTTTTGTTTCCAACAACAGTCAAGACTGAGAACCCAATTTTGTTTCCTCCTTTTGTTTTTTTGGAAACCCTATTGACCTGAACTATTTTTTCTTCAAATCCGTCAGTTGGTTTATCTTTATAAAATCTTAAATCGCCTTTCACTAGAATTCCAATCCTCCTTCTCGTGCTCCCTGGGCAATTTCACTTATTCTTCCATGATAAGAGTAGCTTCCGCGATCAAATACAACTTTTTTAATTTTTTTACCTAACGCTTTTTTCGCCAGTAAGACTCCAACGGCTTTTGCTCTTGCGCTTTTCCCAGATATTTTTTCTTTAAGCTGTTTTTCAGAAACTCCAACAATTGTTTTTCTAGCTGTGTCATTTATGATTTGCGCATACGTAAAACGATTAGACCTAAACACAGAAAGTCTCGGCCTATCCTGTGTTCCGAAAATTTTATTTCTAGCCCTGTTTTTTCTTCTTATTTTATCATCTACTTTATTCATAGTTTTAATTTTAAATATTAAATATCAAATTGTGAAAATACATTTTAAATTTAAAATTTTCAATATGTATTTACAATTTACTATCATTTTGCCCCAAGGGCTTTTGCTGCTTTTCCAACTTTTCTTCTTATCCTTTCATCTTTATACCTTATGCCTTTCCCTTTATATGGTTCCGGGGTTCTTATGGCTCTTATTCTAGCTGCCATATTCCCAACCATATCTTTGTTAGCACCCGTTACTGTTATGATATTTTCATCTACTGTAAAGCTTAATCCCTCATCTGCCGTAATCTTCACTGGGTGAGAAAAACCAACAGCTATGGTTAGATCACGTCCAGCTGCCTGTGCTCTGTATCCAACACCTGAAAGCTCCAGCTTTTTCTCAAATCCAGTACTTACCCCAGTAACCATGTTTGCGATTATTGCTCTTGTTAAACCTAAAGACGCTCGTAACTCTTGATTATTTTTGCTTGCCCCTCGAAGTCCCGCTGAGCGGGACGAAGTGGGGTCTTTCAAATAAACCAAAATAAGTCCATCTTCCACCTTTACATCCACGCCATTAGGAATAGCAAAAGAAAGATTACCTTTAGGTCCTACTACCTTAATGATATCATTCTCAAAAACTACATTTATACCCTCTTTTATAATAACTGGTATTTTTGCAAGTTTAGACATAATCCCTATCCCTTTCCTTACCAAATCCTAAAAAGGATTTCTCCTCCCATATTTTTCTTGATTGCCTCTCTACCTGTCATAATTCCGTTATTTGTTGAAAGTATTATTGTATGTCTTCCTTTTCTCTGAATCCCAGGAATATCAACAGCCGTAACATACTTACGTAGAGAAGGCTTAGAAATAACCAGTACGTCTGTCAAAACGGGATTTCTTTTTTCATATTTTATTTTGGCAACTAAAACTTTTCTTCCATCTTTGACTTGGCTTTCAAAACCGTCCAAAAATCCCTCCCTTACCAAAACTTTACAAATTGCCCTATTAATCTTAAAATCGTCCAAGACAACTTCTTTTCTTTTAGCTCTCGTTGCATTTTTAATTCTTATTATTAAATCCGAAATTCTATGAATCATAATTGAGCTTGTCGAACTACCAACTCGACTTAACTACTCCCGGCAATTGTCCTTTTAATGCAAGTTCTCTAAAACACAGCCTACATAGACCAAAACGTCTTATGTACCCTCTTGATCTCCCACAAATATTACAAATATTTTTATTTCTTACTTTGTATTTTTGTTTTCTTCTTAATTTTATTATGTTAGATTTTTTTGCCATAAATATTAAATTTTATTTTTTATTTTTGGAAAGGCATTCCCATTGTCCTCAATAGCGCGAATCCTTTCTTGTCGTCTTTTGCTGTCGTAACAATGCTTACTTCAAATCCTTGTATTTTATCAATTTTCCCTGGATCTATCTCTGGAAAAACTGTGCTCTCAGTAAATCCAAGTGAATAGTTTCCGTTTCCGTCAAAGCTTAGCTTTTTAACTCCATGAAAATCTCTAAACCTTGGCATAACGATAGTTATTAGCCTTTCAAAAAAATCGTACATTTTTTTACCCCTTAACGTCACAACCAAACCTATTTTGTCTCCTTCTCTTAACTTAAAAGAAGAAATAGATTTTTTAGCAGATGTCCATTTGGGCTTTTGCCCCGTTATTTGCGCTAGGACTACGCTTGATTTTTCCAAATTTTTCTTATCGAGGAGAGCGTCTTTTACCCCCATATTCACAACGATTTTAGAAAGTCTTGGAACAGACATTGGATTTTTAAGACCCAATTCTTTCTGTAGCGCTCTTGCAATTTCTTTTTTAAATCTACTTTGTAAGTTATCCATAGTGAGCTTGTCGGATTAAATCTTCTTTTCGCACTTTTTGCAAATTCTGATTTTATCCCGCACCGATTCGGTGCTGGATTTATCATTTTTCTCTATTCTAAATCCAATACGGGTTTCTTTTTTGCAATGCGGACAAATGAGCACAACATTATACGCCCACATCGGCTTTGTAATTGTAATAATTTCGGACGGCTGATTTTGAGATCTTGCTTTAAAATGCCTCTTATACTGATTTATACCAGTAATTAATACTTTTTGAGTTTTGGTAAAAACCTTCTCAATTTTCCCGCTCTTGCCTTTGTCTTTTCCTAAAACTACCCTTACTAAATCTCCTTTTTTAATTTTCATAATCTAATTCCTCCTTCGCCATTCTCAACTTTCAATTCTCAACTCTATATAACTTCAGTTGCCATGCTTGCTATTTTTGAAAAACCTTTATCTTTTACTTCTCGGGCAATTGGACCAAAAATTCTTGTTCCAATTGGATTTTTATCCTTTGCATTATCAATTACAACTCCTGCATTATCAGAAAATCTGATGAATGATCCATCGGGCCTTCTTTTTTCCTTTCTGGTTCTAACAAGAACCACTTTTACAATTTGACTATCCTTAACTGCTCCGATCGAGCTTGCTCCTTTCACAACGCAATTTAATACATCTCCGATATACCCATATCTTCTTTTTGATCCTCCAAAAATGTGAATTACCATCAAAGATTTTGCACCACTGTTATCTGCAACTTTTAGTATTGTTCTATGTTGAACCATTTTTCACAACCTCCATTATTTTAAAGTGTTTTGTTTTCGATATTGGTTTTGTCTCAACAATTCTCACTCTATCTCCAATATTTGGAGTAAAAGCCGCAATGTCAACACTTATTTTGTTATCTTTTTTCATAAGCTTTTTGTATAAAGGATGAGGAAATCTCCTCGTAATCTTTACCATTGCTGTTTTTTGCATTTTAAGAGAAACAATCACCCCATCAAAAGTTTTTTTCATATCATGCTTTCTTTGTCTCTTGAAACTCTTTTCCTCTTATAATAGTTGACATTTGTGCTATTTCCTTTCGTTTTATAAAAAGCTGTCTTGTATTTTTAAGTTTATTCTGTGCTTTATCAAGTTTTAAATCCGCGAGGGCATCTTTTGTATCCATTATGCTCTTTCTCAACTCTTTTAAGTTTTTTAAATGTAATGCTTTTTTGTCTTTTGTCTTCATACTAAATATTGTAGTCTGACTTTACTACAATTCTTGTTTTTACACCCAATTTGTATGACGCAAGTCTTAGTGCAGAAAATGCGATATCTTTCGTCACCCCTCCCATTTCAAACAACATTCTTCCCTCTTTAACTGGTGCTACGAACTCGTAAACATCCCCCTTGCCTCCGCCCATTCGAGTTTCCGCAGGCTTTTTTGTAATTGGTTGGTGGGGAAAAATCCTTATCCAAAGTCTTCCTCCTCTTTGCGTGTAATGAGTTATAGCGCGACGGGCTGCCTCTATTTGCCTACTTGTGATAAGTCCTTTTTCTTCAGACAAAAGACCGTACTCGCCAAAGGAGATTTTAACTCCTTTATGAGCTTTTCCTCTTATTGTCCCTTTTTGCTGTTTTCTGTATTTTGCTCTTTTTGGAACTAACATAACTTTAAAATTCCTAATTATTCTAATTTTTAATTAACCTAAATACTTAGAAATTAGGTCAATTAGATTAATTTTCATTTCTCTCCTCTATTTATCCAAACTTTTACTCCGATATAGCCTTTTTTTGTTAGAGCTGGGACACTTGCAAAATTTATTTTCTCTCTGATTGTTGACAAAGGAACTGTACCTTTTTGTATTTTTTCCCGTCTTCCAATTTCTGCTCCCCCAACTCTTCCAGAAACAACAATTCTTATACCTTTACCGCCTGCTCCTAAAACTCTCTCAACTGCCTGAGCCAAAACTCTTCTATGGGGAAGACGCTTTACCAATTGGTCAGAAATATTTTTGGCAACCAAAAATGCATCTAAATTGGGTTCTTTAATTGGTTCTATTCTAATGTCTATCTTGGGAGCTGATTTAGAATTCTTTTTAATCTTTAAAAATTTATAAATGTATTCTTTTATTTCTTCAAGTCCTTGTCCCCCACGGCCTATTACCATTCCCGGTCTTGAAACATTCACTGTTAACTTAAGACTATTTATTGATCTTTCGATTTCAATTTCAGATACTCCTGCATTAGCAAGTTTTGCAGTAAGATCTTTCCTAAGATTATAGTCTTCCAATAAAACATCTTTATATTTCTTGTCATCAAACCAACGGCTGCTCCAGTTATAAATTGGCCCCAACCTTAGTGCTTGTGGATTAACTTTTTGTCCCATATCCTGAAAATTTCTAATTACTAATTTCTAATTGATCTAATCAAATCCCAAGTTACAACTTAGAAATTAGGCCTGCCACGTTTGACATGGTCAATTAGAGTAATTAGGTCAATTTCTCCTTTCTTCTAAAACTATCCTTATGTTGCTGCTTCTTTTTTTGTAAGGATGTACCCTTCCTCTTGTTGAGGGATGAAATCTCTTGATAGCTGGTCCATCCAATACCTCAATAGCTTTGATTCTAAGAGAGTCTTGACTCTTCTTAGCATTATTTACTGCATTGCTAATTGCACTTTTAAATACATTATTCAAGACGCTTGCTCCTCTTTTTTGAGTCATATTAAGCACATTTAGTGCTTTTTCCAAAGGAAGATTTCGTATGCTGTCAGCAACTAACCTTACCTTTCGAGGCGATATTCTGATTGATTGGGCTCTTGCTATAATTTCCATAATAAGTCCTAATGTCATCCTGAATTTATTTCAGGATCCCATGGGATTCCGAAACAAGTTCGGAATGACATCATGCATCATGTCTTACTTATTTCTCTTGCCACAACTCTTCCATGACTTCTAAATGTTCTGGTTGGGGCAAATTCTCCGAGCCTATGGCCCACCATTCCTTCCAGAATAAATACTGTAATAAAGTTTTTACCATTATGAATCGCCAATGTATGCCCAACAAATTCAGGCGAAATTTGGCTAGCCCTAGCCCATGTTTTTATAGCAGACTTGTCTCCCATTTGTTTCTGCTTTACTATTTTTTTCAAAAGTTTTGGGTCAATAAATGGACCCTTTTTTACACTTCTTCCCATATCTTACGAATTGAAAAATGAGAGTTGAAAGATGAAAAATATTTCTCATCTCTCACTTCTCATATCTCATTTAGTTTTCCTTCTTTGCAGGATGTATTTATCCGAATACTTTTTCTTCTTTCTGGTTTTTCCAACTGCAGGCCGCCCCGCGTAAGTCATAGGTCTTTTTCTTCCAATTCCGCTTCTGCCTTCTCCTCCCCCATGAGGATGAGATCTTGGATTTTGTGCAGTTCCACGTACTGTCGGTCTTATGCCCATGTGCCTGCTTCTTCCAGCTGTTCCCAAAACTTCATTTTTCCAATCAATATTGCCCAACGTCCCAACTGTTGCAAAACAATTCTCATCAACTCTTCTTAATTCTCCTGATGGCAATTTAAGATCAACAGAATTTCCTTCTTTTGCCTGAACTATAATTTTTGTTCCTGCTCCTCTTGCCATCTGTCCTCCGCGGCCAGATGTCAATTCAACGTTATAAACAACAGTACCCAAAGGAAGGGCCTTCAGAGGCAAGGCATTGCCCGCTTTAATCTCAGCGTCCGGGCCTGATTCTACAATATCGCTTACATTTAGTCCAAGAGGACGCAAGATGTAAGCTTTATCCCCATCAGCATAATGGACAAGAGCAATTTCTGCGGTTCTATTTGGATCGTACTCTATCGAAGCTACCTTTCCCTCAACCCCTATTTTGTTTCTTTTAAAATCAATAACTCGTATAAAACGCTTGTGTTCTCCTCCTTGATGTCTGACAGATACCTGTCCTGATGCATCTCTACCTGAATGTTTTTTTCTAATATATTTTAGTTTATTCATAATATTTCCCTTGCAACCACTGAATCACTGAGTTTGTCTGAGACACTGAAATTCTGTGTTTCATTTTCTTTCTGTGTTTCTGTGGTTGCAATTTTCTCATTCTATTTTTGTCCTCCTGTATCGAACAATGCAATTTTCTGATCTTTTGGCAGTGATACTGTCGCTTTTTTCCAAGCGCTTTTAACAAACTCTTCTCTTCTTACTCCACGCCTATCTGTTCTTCCTTTAACTATACTAACAAAAGTTTTCAAAACTTTTACTTTAAATTTGTTCTCAATAGCCTGCTTAATAAGCGGCTTATTTGCCGCTAATGCAACTTTGAATGTAAATTTATTAAGTCTCGCATCCTGCATAGATTTTTCTGTTATAACTGGTGCGATAATTACATCTCTTGTATTCATGCTTTTTTACCTTTCACAAATCCAACACCTTTTTGTTTATTGTTGAAACTGAGCAAACTGTGTGTTTTTGAAAGGTGCTGGATAAAAGTATCTTTTATGACATCTACCGCGTCTCTCATCAAAAGCACCAATTTATTATCCAATATTTTGTAAGCATTGATTGTGTTCGCGCTTAGAATTTCTACTCCTTCTATGTTTCTGACCGCTCTATAAACATTTTCTGAATCTGCGCCTTGCTTGGGCATAATTAACAAAACTCTTTTACCATCTTCTATTCCTAAATTTTCCAAAGCTTGTGCCATTAATTTTGTCTTAGGTTGAATTGTTTCCAATCCTTTTACAATTTTTATCTCTTGGTCCTTAAGTTTTGAAGATAGCGCTGAAAAAAGCGCGAGGGTTTTCATTTTTTTTGAGAGACTAAGGGAAAAATCTCGGGGTCTTGGACCAAAAACAACTCCTCCGCCGACAAAAATAGGAGCTCTTCTTGACCCATGGCGAGCGCGCCCTGTTCCCTTTTGTTGCCATACTTTTTTACTTGTTTTGTCAACTTCGCCTCTATCTTTGGTTTTAACAGTTCCCTGTCTTTGATTTGCCAAGTAAACTCTTACAGCTTGGGACATAAGAGGATTATTTATTTTTGCGCCAAATATCTCTGCCGGCAAACTAATACTTCCTACTTTTTTTCCTTTTGTATCAAACGTTTCAAGAGACAACTTTCCCCGCTTCAGCGTTTCACGTCTTTTCTGTGTTTCTGTGGTTGCAGGTTTTTTAGCTGGCATATTTAAATTTTAAACAGTAAATTGTAAAACACATTTGAAATTTAAAATGTATATTTACTTTTTGCAATTTGCTATTTACTATCCTCTCCCTTCTTTTCTTCTCCGTTTGATACTTTTTCGTCTTTTTCGCCCAAAGGACGATCAGTCTTTGGCTGAGATACTTCTTGATAGAGGGGAACAAATTTTTTATCAACGCCTACCTTCTTAAGCATCAATAACGTATTTCTTCCTCCTGGAACCAATCCCATAACCCAAATATAATTGTCATCAACAAACTCTACCAATAAATTTTTTACGGTAACTTTATTCTGGCCCATTCGTCCCGCCATTCTTTTTCCTTTGTAAACTCTTCCTGGAGTTGTATTGGATCCGATTGCACCAGGGGCTCTCTCTCTATCTGATTGTCCGTGTGTTCGGGGCCCTCCTTTAAAATGATGTCTTTTAACAACTCCTGCGAAACCTTTTCCTTTGGAGACTCCTGTGATATTGACAATATCTCCTGGTTTAAAAATCGAGCTTGGTTTAATCGTATCTCCAACAGCGAGTAGATCTGAAACTCCGTCTGCAGTTCTTACTTCTCTTAAAAACCTAAAAGGAGATTTTGTGCTTTTTGGAGCATTTGGCTTTACTCTTTTCTCAAATCCAAGTTGGACGGCGGAATACAAATCTATATCTTTCGTTTTGATCGCAACAACAACATTGCCCTCAACTCCAAGTTTTGTAACTGGAATTCTAAGTCCGTTCTCTAAAAATTTCTGGCTCTGTTCTATTTTTTTAGCAAGTATTGAATTCATATTTTATAACCCTGAGCTTGCCGAATGGGTAAAACCAAAAAAGCGACTACATAGAGTCGCCTTAATCTTAAGCCAAAGCTAAAAATCAGTCCGCTATGTAGCCTGCACCTCCAATCGGTTAATCATGACTTTTATAAAACAATTATATACAAAGAGAGCATAGAATGCAATAAACACGTAAGGAAGCTTACATACGGATTTCGATGTTGACTCCGGCAGGCAATTCTAGGTGCGTTAATGAATCTATTGTTTTGTCAGTTGGGGAAATGATGTCAATAAGGCGCTTGTGAATTCTCATTTCAAAGTGGTCTCTTGCGTCTTTGTCTATAAATGGAGATCTGTTAACTGTGTAGACTGATCTTTTTGTGGGGAGTGGGATTGGACCTACTACTTTGGCACCGGTTCGTATTGCAGTATCCAAAATCTGTTGGCAGCACGAATCGATTACTCTTGCATCATAACTTTTTAAACGTACTCTTATCCTTCCTTTAGCCATTTTTTAAAGTACTAAGCGGTAATTTTTGAGATTACGCCTGCTCCAACGGTTTTCCCACCCTCTCTAATTGCAAATCTGAGTCCTTCTTCTAGGGCAACCGGAACAATTAATTTTACAGTCATTTTCGTATTGTCTCCCGGCATAACCATTTCAACACCTTTTGGAAGAGTTACTTCTGCCGTTACGTCTGTTGTTCTGATATAAAATTGAGGTCTATACCCTGTAAAGAATGGCGTATGGCGTCCGCCTTCTTCTTTGGTTAAAATATATCCTTCTGCTTCAAATTCTGTATGAGGAGTAATTGAGCCTGGCTTGGCAATAACTTGTCCCCTCTCTACGTCATCTTTCTCAATTCCTCGAACCAAAAGTCCAACATTGTCTCCTGCCTGTCCATCATCCAGTTGCTTATGAAACATTTCAACTCCTGTTACTACAGTTCCTTTTGTCGCCTTGATTCCGACAATTTCTGCCGGTTCATTGATTTTTATCTTTCCTCTTTCAATTCTTCCTGTTACAACAGTTCCGCGTCCCTTAATAGAGAAGACGTCTTCAACCGGCATTAAAAATGGTTTTTCGATATCACGCTTTGGTGTTGGGATTTCTACGTCTACCGCGTCCATAAGAGCCATAATTTGCTTTTCAGCCTCACTATCGCCATTAAGAGCTTTAAGAGCTGAGCCTTTTATGATTTTTATATCTTTTCCGGGATATTGGTATTTTGTAAGAAGCTCTCTGACTTCCATTTCTACTAAATCCAAGAGTTCCGCATCCGTAACCATGTCTACTTTGTTAAGGAAAACTACAATTGCAGGGACTCCGACTTGTCTTGCTAACAAAATGTGTTCTCTTGTTTGAGGCATTGGTCCATCCGGTGCTGAAACAACCAAAATTGCTCCATCCATCTGCGCTGCGCCTGTAATCATGTTCTTAATGTAATCCGCATGACCCGGAGCATCAATGTGGGCATAATGTCTTTTTGCCGTTTCGTATTCTATATGGGAAATGTTAATGGTAACGCCTCTTGCTTTTTCCTCCGGAGCATTATCTATATCTTCGTATTTCATGGCTTGCGCCATTCCTTTTTTGGAAAGAACCGTCGCAATTGCCGCAGTTAAAGTGGTCTTACCATGATCAACATGACCAATAGTCCCAATATTTACATGAGGTTTTGTTCTCTGGTATTTTTTTGCCTCTGCCATAAAGCCAAAATTTACTAATAAATCCTCCTCAAAATACGCTTGAGGATAAACTTTAATATACTATATATTTTCCCCCCAGTCAAGAGTCAAAATAGGGGTAATCATTGCCTTGTATCGCATCCAAGGGTAGCTATATCCTGTCTCCTGGTTGGTGCACGCCATTTGAATTGTTACATGTAAACGAAGTTTCAATTGTTATATAATCTTCGTGATAAGGAAATTATCCAAATGTAAATGCGAAAACCTCAGTACCAGGAGTTAGAAATTCAAGTCGTAATAAATGATTCTCAGCCTGATTTAATTGAATAAAGCAGTTGTAACCGATGATGAAAGAACAACTGGAAGAAGAGACCAAATACAAGGAGCAAGAATAGTAATTAGACCTGAAATAAAAGCAAAAAATAACAAAACGAACATATAAAAATTCTAAGAGATTATATTGGTTTTATCGTTTACGAATGTAATGTCAAGTAGACTTCACAGGAGATTTTATCTGGTTACGGATATTGCCTCGCCGAGTTCCCGATTTGCAGTGAGAACTGAAACAGTTATTCTACTACTAACAGTTGCACTTTGCACTACAGAATAAGCAGTATCGTATGCTGCCCCACAATCTGTTACAGATACACCACCGTTAACAGCTTTAGGATCTGATGGAAGACCTGCTATATATTGAGGGACCAAAGCTGCACAAATATTAGCTCCTGTATTTGAAATGTTTTGTACTGTTGCCGTAATACCTGTTGGAAGAGCGCCTTTGTTGTCTGCCATATATTGATTGACTGCATTTAATATTGCATTAACATCGCTTCTTCTTTTTGTATTGTTGGCCTGAGAGAATTGTCTTGCTGGGTTGATAGCGATAAGAGTAATTGCGAGTAAAACTGCGAGGATTCCGATGACAACTAAAAGTTCTATGAGAGTAAAACCCTTCGATAAATTCAGTACATTGCCCTTTTGATTTTTAATAGCTCTTAATAATTTCATTCTGTTGTCAATTTACTGCTACGTAAATAGTAAGACACAAAAAAAAGTCTTTGTCAAGTGGCATTTTGACAGCGTGGTACAAAACTCATGATAGATTGATTTGACAACGTTAACATTTTAGAATTTACAAAATATTCTATCATCTCAAACCAAATCGTCAATTTCTGCTTCAAGCCCCATGCGTAGTTGACATATGTACCTGCTATTTGTCAAAACTTGGTACGATTAGCCTTAGTTAACAGAAATGCTCCACAAAAAATTAGCAAGCTCTGGCCTCAATTTTCGATGCCTTAGCATCAATTTAGCTTGCCTTGTCAATCCTTAATTGGTTTTGCACAAGACTCTTTTTAAGACTTCCCTATTAATATTGTTATCATTAAATTTGACTCTTGATTTTCCAAAACCGAGACATCCGGCAATATTTTCTTAATTTCTGCGATTGCAATATTTCGTATATCTGAAGGGACAATCTCTGAAAAAACAACAGAAGATTTTTCGGGAATGCTATCTCCTAAAATTTCACTAATATCTTGAAATCCTATTCTTAATAATTCATTTTTTAGATTATCCGCAACTGCATCTATCTTCGAACTTTGTACAATTTTTATTTTTACGTTTCTTAAATCTATAGGAGAAACTGTAACTACGTTTTGAACTGAAGTTGAATTTGCAGTTGGATTACTAATTGTTGCCGCAGAAGAACTTTTTATTTTTTTAGCTGGTAGAGGTGTTTGAGAGACTCCTAAATTAAAATAAACAACTGTAAGAATAACCAAAAGGGTTACAAATACACCAATTAACATAAACTGTCTAATATTCTGCGGTTTTTTTCCTTCGCTCACTGGCTCTTTTTGTTCTGCAAAAATCTCAGGAGAAGTTACTTTTTGCTGTTCTATCAAAAGATTTCCATCTTTTAATATTTCAGGTCTACCCAGAACCACCTGAATATTTTCCTGATTCAACCCTATTGCAAAATCTACCTTCTGTCCAAATAAAAAACCTGGGACTACTGTTTCAATCGTTGAGCCTTTATTTACAAATACATCTGCTATCGTCATAACCAAATCTTTATTAACGGCACAAAGGGTATTCTTTTGTTCTGTTTTAATAACTTTTGCAAGAACTTCTTCAAAAGGAACGTTTTCGAGAAAATTTTGGACCTCATTTTTTTGTTCTTGTCCAACATTTGGATGGGACTTAGCTAAATCTTTTATATATATAATAGTATCCGACAGAATTACTGCAAAACTGCTTGGAACAATTTTATTTATTTGAATAAACGTACCAATGATGTTTGAAAATTGTTCCTTGTTAACAACATCCAGATTTGCAACAAGATCGGGTGTGAAATTAAATCTAGGAATATTGGTCAAAGTATCCTGATAAACACTAAAGCCCACTCTGTCTATAAATATGATAATTGGATGATTTTTAGATAGCATATTTATCCAACACCAAAAGGTGCTGGATTTATAACTCCTTCCAATTAGAAAATGTATAATAGCCGCTATTGTAGGTCATCTGAGCTGATACTTTCCTTTTGAAATTTCCATTTTGCCCAACCGACACTACAGTTTTCGGATTAGCTCCCGTTACAGTTATTACCGCTATCCCCGATCCTACTGTTAAAGTTTCACCGGTATAACTTGGGTCCCGCAACAGTCGCAGCAACGCATTTTCTACTCCACTTTCCGCTGCATAATATGCCAGAGTCCCTTCCACAGACTTGCTGACCGAAATAGAGTTGTTAATAATAATTATTATTGCGCTAGATGTAATTGTCAATGAAATAAGCACAAAGAATAATAAAGTAATCAATGCTTGTCCCCGTTCGAAGCTAGTCATTCTGGCTTGTCCAGAATCGATTTCCATGTCGGGAGATTCTGGATGCGCCTTCGGCTTACCAGAATGACGTTTTCTTGACATTTGAAAATGATCTCTCATCATAAACTACTGTCTTCTTAAAGAAAGATTGGTTTGAAAATCTCTCGACTCAAATCCTGAAATTCTTTTTGTTCTCCCAGTAAGCGTAAAGTTAATTTTCAAAGTATTCTCCACTTTTCCTGCATTTCCCAAACGCTCTACCAAGAAAGCAGAAACGCTTGCGCCATAATTATTCAAATTATTTGTTCCCAAGTTATTAGTAAGGATTAAATTATTACTCGCATCCACACTATACGTATAGTTCACTCCGCTAACAACTATTTGAAAATTATCGTTGGTTGTTCCATTGGAAGCAGGAATATTTATACTTTGGGCCC
>Ga0213870_1000190_pt1 | contig 32556 bp, 25 predicted proteins | sample WICALVC2017_Meta_FD_160119 | JGI IMG/M metagenome (GOLD analysis project Ga0213870, IMG submission 160119) | Freshwater microbial communities from subterranean cave lake in Wind Cave National Park, South Dakota, United States - WICALVC2017 | ecosystem: Environmental > Aquatic > Deep subsurface >... | reverse complement strand
GCTTTATCAAAAAGGCAGTAATGATTTCGTTAGAAGCTAAGAATTGACTTGTGTCATTGACTTCGATTTTCACTTGCCGAACTTGAAGCAGATTCGAAGTGTTGCAAATGTTATGTCAGATTAAGCACCTCTTGACCTATTATATAAAAAAGTCTATATTCTTCTTGAAGGCTTAAAAAGGTAAATTTTCAATCGGGTGCTTTTTAAGATTGTAGCTTCAGAAGTAGGGGATGACTTATAAATTCCCGCATTTCTAAGACAGAGAAATTAAAGCATTGCGGTTTTGGAATATTAAATCAATAAGTTTCAGGACCGTCCCAAAAATCAAAAATCAAAAATCAAAAATCGTCCCCGAAATCTATACGTTGTTTTTGAATTTAACAGGTTGTATCATGAGGATTATGCGGATTATTAAGAAGTTGTTCTTGGGAAAAACAAACTATATTTTTTACAGCGCTTTTATCATCATCAATTTCTTAATTTATATTATCTATTCTCACAATCTGACTTTGTTCGCATTAAATGCTAAAGAATTTACCATAGCAGAAGATTTACGATATTATTCCTCGGCGTTTTTAAGCGAAAAGTTTAATTGCAAAAGTGCAACCGGTTATATTTTTTGCGGATTAGACATAGTGCTGTTTCTTATAGTTTTGCTATTGATTGAAGTATTTGCAGTAAGTAAAGTCGTCAAATTAAGAAAGAAACTCAAAAAATTGCCTCTTACTCTGTATCTTCTAATAATGCAAATATTTGTAATAGTTAGTATTTTTATACTTGGCTATACTCCGGAGATGGTTCTTACTACGCTTGCAAAAAAGGCAGATAATGAGATAAAAGCCTCTGCGGAGTTGCTCAATAAGAGAGAAGAGACAAGCAAACGCAGTATACTAATTTCAATAGATAATATTATAAAAAAATTAGATACCTCATCTTTAGATAATTTTCATATTTTTGAGTCATCCGTACAAAAAGTTGCAATATTGAGTTTCCTTAGGATACCCAAGAAAAAACCCGATACTTTCTATAGATCGATAGTGATTGCATACCAATTGAATCTTCCCCAAATCCAAGAAATTAAATTACCGTCAAATATTATTCTGTTTGACGACAACACTTTGGTTATAAATAAACTGAGTAAGAAAGACACTGAAAAATTGGCCCCTATTTTGGCAGATAGAATGGTTGTATTGGAGTTTAAGGAGATAATAGGACCTAAGCCGACTCCAAACGTTTTATTTTTAGATGAGACAGATTATATCGTCTATCAGAGGAGAGAAGAAGAAAAAATAAAAGGAGAACTTAGGGGGCATATTGAGTATCTAAATAATTATATTAAAAAATCCGATGAAATAATTGCGTCCAACCAAAACGCAGTCAACTCATATCCGTCTAATAAACAAAAATCCCAAAAAGAATATGACGATTATGTGTTGAGATGGGGCAATTGGTATGATAAATGTAAAATTCAATCAGGCGATAGCTCTAACTGTGAAGATGGAAAGACAACTATTGGTAATAGTATAAAGATACTTAAAGAAAATATAGAAATGGTAGAGGGAAATAAGAATCAGGCAGAGCAAAATTTGAAATTACAAATTCAATATAAAGATGAAGCAATAAGAAATTTGTCAACAGTTGAGCAAAACTATCAAAATTTTCTCAAAAATCCAATAACAGCAGAGTTTCAGAATGGAGTTTTCAATCCGAAAGATCGAATTTATATTAGATTTTACGACAAAGAACAAAGACCTTTCAGCATTTATCTAAATACATTATTGCACGAATACCTACATTATTATTCTTACAGTCCTTTCTATAATCTTGAGATCTTTCTTGACGAGGGAATCACTGATTTTTTGAGACTAAAGATAGTGTCAAGATATGTAGAAAAAAAGAATGTAGTAATTTCCTACATATATGAAGTTCCAATAGTTGAGAAATTGACCAAAGTTATTTCAGTGGGTGAACTTGTTCCTATATATATAAGTAAAGATAGGGTCGGTTTTCAAAATAAATTCGTAGAGCATTACAGCCAGTTGGAATATGAGAATTTTATTTTGAAAGGAAAAAGTCTTTACTATACGTCGTGGAATCAGGTTATGGTTAAAGAACATTACGCAAAAGAAATAAACAAACTCCTGTCTAAAGATTAAAAATCGAGATTAATGATGGACTGGGAAAAAGCCTAATGTTTGAAGTATTGAAATTACAGCTTTTTTATTTTTTGAGTTAATTCTAGCTAACTCTAAAATATAGCGTAATACATCAGGGGTTTGAAGATCATTATCCATGTATGTTGTAGACTGTTTTGACACTCCTTCATTTTCAGATTCGATTCCCTGAATTTTTTCAATATATTTTTGGACAATTCTTGTATTTTTTTCTCCCTTTTTGATTTCAGATTCGGTAAATTCCCAAGACTTTCTGTAATGGTGGGACAAAAGCATCCACCGAATTGCGTTGGCGGAATATTTTTTTAGAAGTTGGGAAACAAGTACTAGATTTCCCAAAGACTTTGACATTTTAGCGTTTTTATAAGAAACATTTCCAGCGTGGACCCAATATTTTGCAAATGGTTTTTTAGAAGTTCCCCCTTCAGATTGGGCAATTTCTGCTTCATGATGGGGATAAATTAAATCTTGTCCTCCACCATGAATATCTATTTGTTCGCCAAAAGATGAAATTGCCATTGCCGAACATTCTATGTGCCATCCTGGCCTGCCCTTACCATATGGACTGTCAAATGAAGGAATGTGTCTGGGTTGGTTGGGTTGGGACGAACGCCAAAGAGTAAAATCAAGCTTGTGTTTTTTGAGAAGATTATCCGGATCTTCTTCAAATTTTTTTGCAATAACTAGCATTTCTTTTTCTGTTAGTTTTGAAAGATTACCAAACTTAGGAAAACGCTTAATATCAAAAAAAACATTTCCATTGATTTCATATGCTAGGCCGTTTTTTAGAAGTAATTCAATAATTTTAATTATTGCGCTTATATGTTCTGATGCTTTTAGATATTTGTCTGGCATACGCCAATTAAGTTTTTGCATATCGTCCAAAAATTGTTTTGTCCAAAAATCAGAAAGATTGCGCCACGAAATTTTTTGTTCTTTGGCGCGCTTTAGCAGGTCGTTGTCTCGATCATTAATATCAGTTACATTTTGCGCATAAGTTACTTGGTACCCTTTAAATAAAAGATAGCGGATAAGAACATCAAAAGAAATATAGGTGAATGCGTGGCCAAGATGAGTTGTGTCGTATGGCGTGATTCCGCATACATACATGGATACATGATTCAACTTCTGAGGGACAAAGTCTTCTGTTTTTTGACTTAAAGAATTGTAGAGCTTCACCATGTTATAATAGTACATATTGTTCGATTGTTCAATGAAGTGCCTATTTGTATTTGCTCATCCTGATGACGAGAGTTTTTCAAGCGGAGGAACTATTGCAAAGCTAGTAAAACGCGGTGAGAAAATAATTCTTGTAACTGCTACAAAAGGCGAAAAAGGCCAATTTGGCGATACGCCAATTAGCACAAAGGAAAATCTTGGAAAAACGCGGGGAAAAGAGCTAAAAAATGCCGCAAAAATCTTAGGGATTGGCGATATTGTATTTCTGGATTTTATTGATGGAACTCTCGTAAGAAACATAGAATCCCTTAAAAAGAAAATTTTCAAAATATTTACGAAAGAGTCTCCAGATATCGTTGTAACGTTTGATAAGCGGGGTGGGTCGAATCATCCTGATCACAAAGCAATTTCCGAATCTGCGACAAGAGCATTTGAAAAATATATGGTTAGTTCAAAAAAGCGTGTATGCCTGTATTATACCGCGGTTCCGAGAAGTTATTTAAAGAAGTATGAAAAAGCAGGTCTTGCATACAAAGCGTTTGGAAAGATGAATGGAACGCCAGACGGAGATATAACAACGATTGTTGACATCAGAAAGACATATGACGTAAAACTACGAGCGCTTAGGGCGCATAAAACGCAAAAGAAAGACGTTGACCGATTTTTGAAGAGAACTTCCTTTGTGAACCTGAAAAAAGAGTTTTTTGAGCTTATTTACGAAAACAGCATTTAAATCTTCTTGATTGGGTTGAACAAATATATAGTTTGAGCTACAATTAAATCTATGTTTACCCCGCACCTTGTTTGTCGGGGTAGATATTGTTTGGTTTTTATGTCCAAAAATAATATCAGCCGTTCAAAAAATAAAAATAACGTACAAGGTGCAGAGTTTAAGCCCGTAGACCCCAATGTAAATTTTCCAGAACTTGAGAAAGAGCTTTTGAATAAGTGGTATGAAAAAGGAATTGTCAGTAAATATTTAAAGAAAAACAACTCCTCAAAAAGAAAGTTTTCTTTCTTAGATGGTCCAATTACTGCAAACAATCCAATGGGTGTCCATCATGCATGGGGAAGGACATATAAAGATTTATGGAGAAGATTTAAGAATATGCAGGGGTATAAACAGCAATTTAGAAATGGATTTGATTGTCAAGGATTATGGGTTGAGGTAGAGGTTGAGAAGGAATTAGGCATTAGAAGTAAAAAAGATATTGAAGATTTGGTGCCGGGAGATAAAAAAGCCAGCATTGCGAAATTTGTAGAGCTTTGCAAACAAAGGGTCTTGAAATTTAGTTCGATTCAGACAGAACAAAGTAAAAGACTTGAATATTTTATGGATTGGAAAAATTCTTATTTTACAATGTCTGATGAAAATAATTATTGGATCTGGCATTTTCTTAAGGTTTGTCACGAAAAAGGATGGATTTATAAAGGACGAGATTGTGTCGCATGGTGTCCTCGGTGCGAAACGGCAATTTCTCAGCATGAAATGCTCGCTGAGGATTACAAAGAACTAGCCCACGAGACAGTTTTCGTAAAGCTTCCAGTTATTAATAAAGGATGGGAGAATACATACCTGCTTGTTTGGACGACAACGCCTTGGACTATACCTGGAAATGTTGCCCTTGGAGTTAATACAAAATATGACTATGGTGAATGGCAAGATAAAAATACAGGAGAAAAATTCATTTTTCTTCTCTATGGAGAAGGACAAAAACACCCGACACGTATCAGACAAAAAGATAATGCTATATTATCCTTACAACAGTGGGTGATGGATAATACAAAACGTAATATTCAAGCAACAGGCAGAATAATTTCTACCAGAGAGTTGCTCAGCCTGAAATATAAAGCGCCTTTTGATAAATTCGAGCTTATAAAGATAGCAAAAGACGAAAATCCTAAGACTTTTCATTCAGTAATAGATGCTTCTGAAGTAGTAACTGATTCGGAGGGAACAGGATTACTACATGTCGCCCCGGGAGCTGGACAGGAAGACTTCAAATTGAAAAAAAAAGAGCATTTATCTGTTATTAACTTAATAAATGATAGAGCAGATTATCTTGAAAAATTAGAAGAATTTACGGGGAAAAATGCTAAAAAACATCCTGAACTGATTATTGATTATTTAAAGTGTTACGATGGAGGAAAATATCTTTTAAAAACATTGCGTTACACACATAGATATCCAGCGTGTTGGCGATGTAAGACTGAATTGGTGTGGAAAGTAACGGATGAATGGTATATAGCGATGGATAGAAAAGACGAAAGCAGTAAAACTTATCGAGAGCAAATGGTAGCTGTTGCAAAGAAAATTAATTGGTTGCCAAAGTGGGGATTGGATCGAGAACTTGATTGGCTCAAAAACATGCATGATTGGTTAATCAGTAAAAAAAATAGATATTGGGGATTGGCATTACCAATATTTGAATGCGGAAAATGCGGTAACTTTGAAGTAATTGGGGGTAGGGACGAACTAAAAAAGAAAGCAGTTGAAGGGTGGAAAAAATTTGAAGGACATACTCCACATAAACCATATATAGATGAAGTGCAAATTAAATGTGGTAAATGCAGTCAGCTAGTTTCCAGAATTAATGACGTTGGGAATGTTTGGCTAGATGCAGGAATTGTTCCATTTTCCACAATGCCGGAAGAATATTTCCCCGCAGATTTTATTACGGAGAGTTTTCCAGGACAATTTAAAAATTGGTTTTATGCTCTTATTGCAATGAGCACTGCCCTAAAAAAAACTAACCCCTTCAAAACAGTATTGGGATTCGCATCGGTTCGCGATGAAAAAGGTGAAGAAATGCATAAGAGTAAGGGAAATTCAATGGAGTTTACTGAGGCAGCGGATAAGATTGGGGTGGATGTTATGAGATGGATGTATGCCAAGCAAGACCCAGAACAGAACCTTAATTTTGGACATAAAGTAGCAGATCTAGTAAGAAGAGAATTTCATTTAATGCTTTGGAATATCTACAACTTTTTTGTTTCGTACGCTAACTTGAGTAATTGGAGATCTAAAATTGAGTACGAAACTCCATCACTATCTAGTGATGGAGAAATTGTAAATATTTCGATTCTTAAATCTAACACTGTTTTAGATCAGTGGATAATTTCAAGACTTAATAGAACGATTAAGGCGGTAACTGATTCTCTCGAAAGATACGATTCTTTTTCTGCCTGTAAGAGTTTGGAGGATTTCGTTAAAGATTTATCATTGTGGTATGTTCGAAGAAGTAGAGATCGAGTTGACGTAAATTCTGATCCAAAAGATAGAAAACTGTGTTTTGAAACTCTAAATTTTGTTTTGATTACATTATCAAAGCTTCTCGCTCCTTTTATTCCGACAATAACCGATGAAATTTTTACTAATTTAACAAATAAAGAATCTGTGCATTTATCTAAATGGCCTAAAGATGATAATAAATTGATCGATGAAAAATTGGAAAAAGAAATGCAAATGGCTCGAAAAATCGTGGAGCTTGTTCATGCAAAGAGAAAAGAAGCGAAAATTAAAGTTAGGCAGCCTCTGGCGGAATTAAAAATTAAAAATGCAGAGTTAATAATTAGAGATGAGGTAGTAGAATTAATTAAGGATGAAGTTAATATTAAGAAAGTAGCTTTTGAAAGAGGAAAAGGAGATATATCGGTTTCTTTGAACACAAACATTACAAAGGAATTAAAAGAAGAGGGAGAGGCAAGAGACATTGTAAGACAGATTCAGCAAGAGAGGAAAAAGTTGGGCACAACACTGGATGAAAAGGTAAATGTCGTTTTGGAAGACTGGCCAAAGAAGTATGAGGAAGCGATAAAGAAAAAAGCAATAGTTGAAGATCTACAAAAGGGTGAAAAGTTTATGGTTACTCGCAAATGAACAAAAACGCAATTTTTGATATCGATTGGGGACTTATCTCACCCGTAATTATCTTAGTAATTTTAAGTCTCGCTACACTTTTTTCCATAGATTTTTCTTTGTTTAAAAGTCAGCTCGTTTTTTTCATTATTGGGATTGTTGCTTTTTTATTATTTTCTCAAACCAACTACAGAACAGTTAGTCTGTATTCGGTACCCATATATATAGTCTCGGTTGTTTTACTACTTATAGTCTTAGTTGTCGGAATTGAGAACAGGGGAGTAGTAAGGTGGTTGGAGCTTTTTGGTTTTAGAGTGCAGTTTTCGGAAATTATCAAACCTTTTCTTGCAATCTCTCTATCGTCTTTTTTAGTCTCTAAAAATAATTATTCTTTTAAAATTCTTTTTTTAGGAATGTGTTTTTTAATGCCTATTGTCTTATTAGTTTTTCTACAGCCTGATTTGGGAAATGCGCTTATTTATATTATAGTAACAGTTTCTACTTTTGTTGTTTTTGGTTTTCCTATTCGTTATTTTCTTGCGATTCTTACTTTTTTAAGCCTACTCTCACCCATAATTTGGAAATTTTTATATGACTACCAAAAACAGAGAATACTAACCTTTTTAAATCCTACTGATCCACTTGGCTTGTCCTACAATGCGATTCAATCGGTTATAGCAGTTGGTTCAGGAATGATTTTTGGCCGCGGATTGGGACTAGGAACACAATCTGGACTAAGGTTCTTGCCTGAGCGCCATACGGATTTTATTTTTGCAACCTTATCGGAAGCGTTAGGAATGGTAGGTGCGGTTTTGGTGGTTATCACTTTCGCTTTTTTACTCTATAAAATCTTTACTATTTTTGTAAATCAAGAAAATTTGTTTTGTAAAACTTTTTCAATCGTCACATTTTCTTTGATTTTCATCCAGTTTTTTATAAATGTTGGCATGAACATAGGAATTCTTCCGATCGTTGGAATTACCCTTCCTTTTGTTTCTTATGGAGGTAGTTCACTTCTTTCTAATTTTATTTTCCTAGGCCTGCTCTGCGCAATGACCAAGGGAGAGTCATCTAGTAAAGTTTTGGAAATTAAGTGAATTTTCTGGTATAATTCTCTTTTATGGAATACACTATCGTCAAAACAGGAGGAAAGCAATACAAAGTTTCCAAAGACTCTGTAATTGATGTTGAAAGACTTGACTATAAACATGGAGAAAAGTTCTCTTTGCAAGAAGTTCTTTTACATGTTGTAGATGGAAATGTAAAATTAGGCAAACCAAAGCTTGAGGGAGTGGTAGTCAAAGCAACAGTTTTGGAGCACCTAAAAGGGGAGAAACTTAGAATTTCAAAATTCAAAGCTAAGTCCAAATATAGAAGAGTAACAGGACATAGACAGTATTTAACACGAGTAAAAATTAATGGAATTGTAGAGAAATAATCCTCTTTGTAGATTGATCTATTGACATCTGTGAAAAGAGAATATAAAATAAGAGAAATTTTCACGTCAATTTTTAATTTTTATTTTATTATATGGCTCATACAAAAGCACAAGGTTCAGTCAAGGGTAATCGCGACTCCAGAGCAAAGCGCTTAGGCGTTAAGTTATATAGCGGGCAGAAAGTTTCCAAAGGTAACATCATAATTAGGCAAAAAGGAACGAAGTTTCATGCAGGAGAAGGCGTTTCAATGGGAAACGACTATACTTTGTTTGCAGTAAAGGACGGAATTGTCAATTTTAAGAATGCTTACGGGAATAAAATCGCAGAAGTTATAAGTATATAGTAGATACTCTGTTTATGGACAATACAAACACGCAAAACGAAATTCATGAGCTAGAGATCAATATGCTTCAGTCCAACCCTCTTCAGCCCCGTGGGATAATCTCTCCAACGTCTTTGAATGATTTGGTAGAATCAATTCGCGAACAGGGTATTTTGGAACCTTTGGTTATTGCTCAAACTCCGGCCGGATATCAGATTATTGCTGGTGAGAGACGATGGAGGGCGGCCAAGCTATTGGGACTCTCCAAAGTGCCTGTTGTTATTAAAGAAACCACGCCTCAGGGAATGCTTGAAATGTCTATTGTTGAAAACGTTCAGAGAGAAGATCTTAATCCAATAGAAAGAGCATTGGCATACAAAAGACTGATTGATGAATTTGGCTTGGGTACAAATGAAGTAGCAAGAAAGGTGGGAAAAAGCGCGCCAACTATTTCAAATACTATTAGACTTTTGTCTCTTCCTGATGCAATTAAAGACGCTTTGGTTGCTGGAGTAATTACCGAGGGGCATGTTCGCCCACTGATTTCCCTAGGAGATCCTAACCTCATGCTTGATTTGTTTCGAAGAATATTGCGAGAGAATAGTACAGTAAGACAAACTGAAGACGAAGCTAGGAAAGTCAAAGGAGAGATTCAAAAGAAAGAGCCTCGCACTGTTGAAGACAGACTATGGGTTCCGGAGCTTGATGAGATGGCCCAAAAAATCGCTAAAAAGCATAATCTGGACAAAGTGTCAATTTTCCAATCCAGCAAAAAAGCTAGAATATTAATTGAAATTAGGGGAGATGTAGAAGTTACAGGACCTAAGATAAAGGCAATAAATAAATTATTGACAGGGGAGTAAATCCAGTTAACAGGTGCTGGATAAATTTAATTGTACGGATTTTTAAGTATTTCAATCTTGTCAAGTGGCCAGTAAACAAAAAAAGACTTGCCAATTATAAGTTTTAGCGGAATAAAACCCCATTGTCTTGAATCAGAGCTCCGACCTCTATTGTCACCCATGACTAAATATGAATCTGGAGGGACTGTTACTAGAACATTTTCGTGAAGAAAAGAACCTCCGTATGTTCTAACTGATGGTGCAAGATATTTACTTTCATCAAGAATTTTGCCGTTTATATAGACATTTCCGTCTTTGATTGCGACAACATCTCCTGGCGATCCGATAACACGTTTTATATAGTCTTTTTCAGGCTCCGGAGGGGACTTGAATACGACAACATCTCCTTTTTTAGGGTCGCTTATCTTAAGCCCAATTATATTAGTTAAGACATATTGCTTGTCGCGGAAAGTTGGATCCATAGAATTTCCGCTAACTTGAAACGGACGAAATAGAAAAACGTAAATCACAAGGAAAACTGCAAAAACTAGAAGAAGAGTTTGGACAGTATCGATAAAGAAGTTATAGATTTTTCGGAAAAAACCCATAAATTCATTTTGCTGGATTTATTTTGCTTTGTCAATCCGTGGCGGATGTTGTAAAATAGTAATGTTTTGGGCACATGGCTCAGTTGGTAGACCCGCCCAACTTTGAACGGACCCGTGGTTCAGTGGTAGAACGCTTCATTCACATTGAAGACGTCAGAGGTTCGAATCCTCTCGGGTCCACTATGAAAATTTTATTTCTTTCCCGTTTATTCTATCCACACATCGGAGGTGTGGAAAAGCATGTATTGGAAATAAGCAAGATTTTAGTACAGAAAGGTCACAAAACAACTGTAATAACAGAAGAATTGTCAATTGAAGATATACCAGTATATCTTCAGTCAAGGAGGAAAATTCCTAGAAGGGAAAATATTGATCATATTGAGGTTTATAGGATTCCTGTTGGTGGAAATAACTGGTTTAAAAAATTTAGGATTTGGTTCTGGTTGTGGGAACATAAAGATTTAATTGTGAAGGCTGATATAGTTCATTGCCATGATGTATTTTTTTGGTACCTTCCTTTTAGATTTTTATTCCCAAAAAAATTAATTTACACAACGTTTCATGGATACGAGAGTTATCCGCTGAAATTTAAATCTATTCTTATGCATAAAATTGCTGAAAAACTGTCGAAAGGAAATATCTGCATTGGGAATTTTATGAAAAAATGGTATGGAGCCAAACCCGACTACGTTGCTTACGGCGGCGTGAACATATCGAAAAGTGAAAAGCGAAAAGTGAAAAGCGAAAATTCAGCAGTATTTATAGGTAGGCTAGATGAACAAACTGGGATAAAAACTTATGTTGATGCAGTCAAGTTAATAATAAAAAAAAATCCAAACTTTAAGCTTGAAATAATTGGCGACGGAAAGTTCAGAAAAGAAATTGAGAAAGATTTTACGGTTTTAGGATTTCAAGAAAATCCGGAAAAATATTTTTCAAAATATCATTTTGCTTTTGTGTCTAGATATTTATCTATTTTGGAAGCTCTTGCTGCAAAAAGATTAGTTTTCGCAGTTTATGACAATCCTTTAAAGGAAGACTATCTCAGAATGGCTCCATTTTCAAAATATATTACAATTTCCAGTTCTGTTTCCGATCTTGTTTCGAAAATTTCATTCTCCCTTGATAATGAAAAAGATAAAGCAAAAATGATTAAAGGGGGATATGTTTGGGTTGAAAAACGTACTTGGGAGCAGATGGCAAATGTATGCCTAAGGCTTTGGAGAGTTTAATTTTTTAGCAACAAAAGCATAGATTAATATTCCCAGAAGTGTTGACTCGCTTAAAAAGGTTGCAAAAATTCTTACAAAAGTATTCGTAAAAATCACTTCAACGACATGAGATCCCTTGTTCAGGCTAAACTTTATTACTCCTGGATAATCAGGATCGGTAAAACTAAAGGAATAAGGATTATTGTCTACTTTTACAATCCAATTAGGAAAGTACAAAGTGTTTTCCTTAACGTCCGCTTTCTCGGATAGGACATTTATTAGATATTTATGTCTTGTGGAATTTCTTGAGATGTCAGAGACGTTTGCTCTACCCCGAATTATGACTAGGTGTTGAACTAGTCTTTTTTCCGAGGTAAATCTGTTAGAGTCAACCCAGATGGTTGTACTGTCGCCGACTTTAGTCATACTGCGGGGAAATTCATATTCAATCAGAGAATCATTTAGTTGCGGAAGTGTCTTTCTATTTCCCCAATTAAGAATAGTTGTTGATACGGCAATAAAACATAATAGAAAGCAAAACAATTTATTTTTAGAGTTTTTTATGATAATTGCAGCTATTATAGAAGTAAAAAACGCTATCAGAAGAAGTAATCTGTACGAAAATTGAAAGCCTCTTAATAGTAAAATATTCGACCAGATTAGGCTAGAAATTGGCTGTGTCATAACAAGAAGAATAAAAAATGAAATTATGGACATCAAATAAATTGTCCTATCCCTAATAGGAATTTTGTTCTTTAGGAAAAAAATAATTGACAGTCCAACAATAAACCATTGGACGTAGCCTACTATAAAAGAAAGTTCTCCATTTGGTCCCTGGAATAAAAATCCCCACCTCCATGGTGAATAGAGAAGCTGACTCAATTTAACAAATGAAATATTGCCTTGAGTGAGTAGATTTATATATTTAGACTCTGCAATTACTGGTAACCAATAGAAAGAGGATAGCAATAAGCTTACGATAAGAGGAGAAAAATAAAAGAATATATCTTTAGCTCTTTTTCTATTTTTTATTGTCCAGAGATATAGGCAGTAAACAATAATAAACGGAAGAGACACAAGTGAAATTGCCTGATGGGAAAGTATAAGAAGCGAAAAGCTTATAGCGGATAATGTAAACCAAAGGAATGTTCTGTTGTAAAACATTTTTTTTATAGCGAAAAAACAAAACGGAAGAATGGAAAAGGCGATAGTTTCTCCGACAGCTACTCTAAAATGTAGATCAACAAGATGGTATGGAGAAAAAAGGTAAAATATTCCAGCGACAAAGGCAGAAAATTTATTTTTCATCTCTTCTTTTACAAAAAGATACATAGTTACTCCGGATAAAATAAATGAAGAAGCTAGAATAATTTTTAAACTATTAACGAAACTAAATCCAAAAAAATGAAAAAATGCAGCTAAATAATAAGGAAGAGGATAAGCAAAAAGAAAAAGGGGATAACCATAGCCGTAGATCATTTCGCTACTCCAGCGCGGAATAAAATTTCCGTCTTTTAAGGATTGGTAAAAGGACATAGCAAATCCAGCATGAATGTTTAGATCTCCGCTTTCATAACTGCCATTTCCTGAAATGCTTATTAGCGGGAGTAATGAAATTAATATTAAAAAGAATAGTAAGTTGATTTTGCGCTTTGGAAAGATATATCTATAGATTATTATCGCAAGCAACAATAGGATGGAAGATATTAAGCTGATCAAGGCCGTTTTGTATGAGTCTGTCACAACAGTTTTATGTTATAGTATAGGGATTAAGGAAGCAAGGGCAGCATGAATATTAAACTATTTTAATATCAAAATGAGAATAAAACGATGTCGGATTTGTAATTCCACTATTAGCAATGTTTTATCGTTAGGTAAGTTTCCCGCAGTTAATTATTATCTTACGTTAGAAGATCTTAAAGAAAAAGAAAAAAAATATCCATTAAATTTTTGCATCTGCGAAACTTGCGGATTGGGGCAGCTTGATGAGATAATTCGAGCTGGGGAATTATTTTCAACTTATCATTACGTATCTTCATCATCAAATCCGCTTAAAAAACATTTAGAATCTCTAGGTAAAGTTTGTAGAAAAAAATTTGCATTAAACAACGCAGCAAGCGTTTTAGATATAGGATGTAATGACGGAACCTTATTAAATTATTTTAAGAAATTTGGAATAATTACTCTGGGGATTGATCCGGCAAAGAATGTAGCTGAGCAAACTAAAAAAACGGGTATTAAAGTTATATCTAATTTTTTTACAAAGAAATTATCTAAAAAACTATTAAAAAAAGAAGGTTTATTTGATTTAATTTTTGCAACTAATACTTTAGCGCAAGTTATTGATCTTAATGATTTCGCACTAGGTGTGAAAAACTTATTAAAGGTAAACGGTTCATTTATTATAGAGGTTGGATATTTGCCGAAGATGCTGTTGAAAAAAACTTTTGATTCAATTTATCACGAACATTATTCATATTTTTCATTAATGTCTCTTAGTTATCTTTTTGATAAGAATGCTTTAGAGATATATGATGCGCAAGAAATAAAAAATCATGGTGGTTCTCTTAGGGTTTTTGTAAAGCATAAAGAGAACAATAAGATAATCGGAACAAACCGATTAAAAAATATCCTTGAGAAAGAACATGAATTAAAAATTAACGATAGAAAAGTATACGGTAAATTCGTAGATAGCGTGTTGAGTTTTAAGAACGAATTCAGAGATTTACTTATTGAGCTCAAGAAGGAAAATAAGACAATAGTAGGGATAGGCGCGCCCGCAAAAAGCGTAATACTATTAAATTTTACCGATATCAATCATACGGTAATTTCATATATAACAGATTCAACTGCATATAAACAAAACAGATTTATGCCTGGCGTTCACATTCCAATTATGCCAGAAAATAAGCTTAATTATGATAAGAGCATTGATTGTTTTCTTCTTTTAGCATGGACATACAAAGATGAGTTGATAAAGAAGATTAGGGTGTTGCAAAGGCCGGACGTGAAAATTATTATTCCCTTTCCAAGATTAGTAATTTTATAATTCAGGATATTCTATATAAAGCCTCAAAAAATAGTCTTTGAATCGCATGGCGGTGTTGATAAATAGTGAGCCAGCTCTTAGGAATTGGGTATTCTTTTTCCCTTATGTAGGAATTATCCTTAGCGTATGATTTTCGCCATTGTTTATTGTAAAAATAACCATTGGTTAAGCGGTTGACCTGTAAGATATAATTTTTTATTTGTTTTCGACTCATTTCATGCAGCGTGCTAATTGAAAGCATAAGATTAAAATATTTGTCAGGCAGATATTTTATTTGATGAGCCATAATAAACTTAATTCGAGCCGCATCGAACTCTTTTCTGACTTCTTCAAATGAAGAAAATGGCCTAAAATAAAAGATCTTTTCTTTGGGAAAAACTTTTGATAGATATTCCTGGGAGATAAAAAGAGCAGGTGGAATATCAATAATGCAATAAGAAGCTTTTGGTAGTGTTTTTAAAAATACGTATGCTAACCTTCCATATCCGGCACCAAGTTCCGCTATATGCATGAGTTTTTGTGAATTAATTTTGCTAGATATACTATAAAATTCGTGTATAGAGTTGCACAAATCTTGAGATATATATTTATTTTTATACTCCACCAGAAAAGGGTTTCCAATAAGAGGTTCTTTTAATCGATCAAAAAGTTTTAATTTGTCTTTATGGGATACGTAGTCTTTTAGGAAAGCTACATACAAGCCGTATATAAAAGCAGAGATTCGATTAAAAGATGTTATATATAATCCTTTTGATAACGGGTTTATAAAATGACTTTTAAATATAGGAGCAAAGTTTCTTCGTTTCAACTCTGAAAATATTGGCGACAATTGGTGTCTTATAATCATCAAAATTTTCCAATTAAAATAATGCGAAGTAACAGATCTTTTAAAATTTTCAAATCCTGCGTATGATAACTGGGTAAGATGTAATTTGTTTAATTTTCTCCAAAAATCAGAAGGGCAATAGATCAAAGGAGCTTTTTTCATTTCAATAAGCATCTCCTTTAAAATTTTTTTATTCATATGTCATTTAAAATGTCTTTTCTTACAGTTTTAGTTTACGGAGTTTTATTCCAAACATCTTCAATAATTCAAAGATAATAAATAAGAATAGTCGTACTAGAATTCCTAAATAGACAACCAAATTTAATAAGAAAGGGTTTTGATCGGAATGATGTTTTCTGTAATATAGAAATATTCCCTTATGAAATATTAGTAAGGCTTTTATTCTAAATTGATTGGTTGTGCCTCCGTGCATATGTTTTACAGTGATTTTTGGAAAATAATAGATGTCCCAGCCAGCTTTTATTGCTCTGTAGCAATAATCTGTATCTTCACAATAAATAAAAAATCTTTCATCTAGGTACCCGATACCCTTTATTAGTTCTCTTCTTATGAGCATGAATGCCCCCAATCCTCCTACTTTGACAATTTTGTTATCGGGTAGATAAGTCATATAATAATTGATTGAGTGAATTTTTGGAAATAATTTGTATAACCCGAACGGCTGAAAAAAAGAATTTCTTATCGTCGGTAAAGCGTGTCTGCATGGCAAGTCAAGAGAGCCATCTTGTTTTACTATCTTACAACCGCAAATTCCAATATTGGGATATTCATCCATAAATCTTATTAGAGAGTTGATGTTCGTATCTTTTGTAAAATTTACATCCGAATTAAGATGCAAGATATATTTTCCTTTAGAGAGTTTGGTTCCTATATTAGAGCTTTTACTATATCCTAAATTTTTAATATTTCTTATTATTATAATTTTAGGAAAATATTTCCTGATCATTTCTACAGAATCGTCTGTAGATCCATCGTCTACAACAATAGTTTCAAAGGAAACATTTTTAGTGTTTCTATAGATAGAAGAGAGTGTATTCTTTAGTATTTTACTGGTGTTATAATTACAGATAACTATTGATATGTCCGAAAGTTTCATTGTCTGTGTCTGTATTACATTCTAACATTTATTTATTAACAATAAAACTCAGGCTTTAGGCACCACCAACTGATGCTATAATCTAAGTCAATACCAGTAGCTTATGAAGATTTCATTCATCGTTACAATTCTAAACGAGAAAAAAAATATCGGTAAATTCTTGCGTTCCGTCGTCGATCAATCCAGAAAAGCAGATGAAGTTATTATTGTCGATGGAGGAAGTAGCGACCGAACGGTCGCTAAAATTAAAAGTGAAAAATTAAAAATTAAAAATTACAATGGAAAATTTAAAATTATTATAAAAAGAGGAAATAGGTCGGTTGGGAGAAACGAAGCGATTAAAAATGCTAAAAATGAAATTATTGCTTGTTCCGATGCGGGTTGCATTCTTGATAGGAATTGGATAAGAAACATCATCGAACCATTTGATAATCCAAAAATTGATGTTGTGGCGGGATACTATAAAGGAAAACCTAGTAATGCTTTCGAGAAATGCATAATTCCTTACTTCTTAGTAATGCAAGACAAAACGGATCCAAATAATTTTCTTCCTGCAACAAGATCCATGGCGTTTAAAAAATCAATATGGGAGAAAGTCAACGGATTTCCTGAAGAATTTAGTAACAATGAGGATTACGTTTTTGCCCAAAGGTTAAGGAAAATAAAAGCAAAAATATTTTTTCAGGAGAAAGCAATAGCTTACTGGTTACCGAAGAAAAATCTTGAAGAAGCACTTATCGCTTTTTATCGTTTTGCGCTAGGTGACGCTGAAGCAAGAATATTCAGACGTAAAGTAGGATTATTATTTTTACGCTATTTTTTAGCTTTAATAGTGTTGATAATTTTTTTTATTACTAACTCCATTTTTTTTCTATACGTTCTAATAGTCTTGGGTATTTTTTATATTCTTTGGGCTATAATCAAAAATTTTAAATACCCTAAATCAATCGCTTCCGTATATTATTTACCCTTGATTCAAATAACTAGCGATCTGATAATAATAATGGGGACTGTTAGGGGTTTTTTATCTTTTAGGAATACTAATGTTAAATAAATTATTTTTCTTAAAAAAAATTGTTTCTCCGCTATTTGTAAGTATTATATTTTTTTTATTATTGCAGTTGCCAATATTTAATTTAGGATTTAATTACAGAGATGAAGGATATTTGTTAAATAATGCACAAAGAATAGATAGCGGAGAAATCCCCTATGTAAATTTTTCTTTGGCTATAACTCCTGGAGCGTTTTATGCTCAAGCGCTTGCGTTGAAATTATTTGGAAATTATATTATTACAGATAGAATATTGTACATGTCGTGTGTTATTCTCGTGTTGGTGCTGAGTTCTAGGCTTTTTAAATTTTCCAAACATTTAAGTTATATTTTCTTACCGTTTTTGGCATTTGTATATTCGGGGATGGGAGCTTTTGCATCCTACAATATGTATGGAGTGGTGTTTGTTATGATTTCGCTATTTTTATTTAATAAGCTAAAAAATAGCCATACAACATACTTATATTCTTTTTTTATTGGATTAGCTAATTCTTTAGTATTAATTACAAAACAAACTTATGGTTTTATTTTCTTATTTTCCTTGTTGGTATTATTAGTCTTTTTTACGAAACGTAAATATTTATTTAAGAATATATGTTCCTATCTTATAGGAAGCACAATTTTACCATTTATAATTTTTCTAACTTTTTATTCAAATGGGCTTTTAAGCCAATTGATAAATAATATTTTCTATTTTGGTCTAGAGGTGAAAAATGACCGTTTACCTTTTATAGTGTCTTCAATTTTATTCATTCCCCTTTTTATATTTATCATAAGTTTTATTAAAAAGTTCACTTTTAAAAAATTGGGAATAGCGTTAGCTTCCTTTTTATTTTTCTTTTTTTTATATATCTTTATCGCACCGACGAGAATTGCTTATTTAACCTCTTTTTATAGACAACCGACGATTTACTATTTTATACTTTTTTTTACGGTTCCACTTACTTCAATAACTTTGTTTTTTAAATCAAATAATGTGCAAAAAAAACAAATAGTTGTCCTCTCTATAGAGGCGTTTAGTCTTTTCTTGGCCAGTGCTTTTTCCGGCAGAGATTATACAACAGTTATTGTTACTGCGCCTTTATATATTCCTTTATTCATATACCTACTGACGATGAGATATAAAGAAATCAAATTGCCGGCAAGCAATATTGTCATAACGCTATTGTTGATTTTATTTACATTTCCGTCTATTACGTCTTTGGCTAGAACGTATGGAAAATTGTACGGAATTGGATATGAGAAAGAAAATTATGTAAATTTAAATATAAAAGAAGCGACTCATATCAAAATTCCGATTTCTCAAAAAAACGATTTAGAAACAGTAGTTAATTACATTAAAAGTGAGACATCGCTAAACGATAAATTACTCTGCGTTCCATACTGCTCATTTTTGAACTTCCTAAGCGGCAAGAAAAATTTGTCATATTTTGGTTTCTTCTATAAGTTTAATAAAAATGACCAAAATAAAGTTGTAAAGGATATTGAGATTAATAATAATTCAATAATCCTGATTCAAAGACCTGGCGTAATCGAGAAAGAGGCCAATTATGAGGATAATAGTCTTAGCTTATTAAAAAAAATTATCTATAAAAAATATAAATTAGCTAAAACAACAGAGAATTTCTACATTTATAAAAAATAATTCTATTGAAAACGACAATATCTAAAAGAAGATATGCAAAGTGTAAGTTCGGAAATATACGATAAAAAATATTATCTTACTGTATGTCCGGGATCTGAAGAATTTAGGAAAAGTGGTGGAAAAAAGCTACTTTTACGGTTAGAGAAATTATTACAACAAATAACAATAGAGAAGTCTACTAAAGTTCTTGATGTGGGTTGCGGCAGAGGAGACATAGCACTTTATTTAGGCAGAAACTCTAAGGAAGCGATTGGCATAGATTATTCTAAAGAAGCCATAAAGTTAGCAAATTCTGTTAAGAAAAATTTCCCACTTACTGTTAGAAAAAAAATACATTTTAAAGTTATGAATATTAAAGCATTATCTTTTCCCGATAATTATTTTGATGTAGTTGTCTGCATAGATGTACTAGAGCATTTGTATAAAAATGAAGTAGAGCAGGCTTTAGGAGAAATAAAAAGGGTTCTTAAAAAAGATGGAATTCTTTTCTTGCAGTCAGGTATTAACAAGCTATTATACGACTTCGTATACAAGTACTACACTTTTCCTGTGAATAAAGTAGTAACAAAATTAGATCAGTTTATCAGAAGAGTTCATTATGAATCTCTGCCAGAAGATCCAAGAACTATTGCTGAAAAGAAACAGCATGTGAACGAGCCAACCTATTTTTATTTAAAAAATTTATTGAAAAAATTTGATTTTGAAGGAAAGATAAAAATAGAAATCGGTTACATTAAACCAATAAAAAGTATGAAAACCCTGATCTATAATTTTATTATTGCTTTTTATCCTTTTTCATCCATTTACCCATTATCAGTTATATTCGGTTGGATATTTGTCTGTAAGCTAAAAAATATTAAGTAACAATTTAAATTTATGAAATTCAGAAATAAACGAAACAATATCAGTTCGTGTTTAATCAATTATATATTACAAAATAAATTTCTTTTTGGTGTTTTATTATTTTATTCGCTACTAATGTTGAGCATAATCAATTGGGGTATACCCAATCAAAATCATCCGTTTGCGTATAACATGGATGAATGGCATCAGTTGCAAGCAGTAAGGACAACGATTAAAAATTTTTCTCCTAATGTTTCCGGTTCTTCTCACGGAACCATGTTTCATTTTATTCTAACAGGTGTATATTTGACCCCCTTTTTTGTATTTGGAGCGATGAATCCTTTTATACTTAATTCTCCCGTTGATCTATTGGATATACAACAAAAACTTTTCGTAATATTAAGGCTAAATACTCTTATTTTTGGAATACTGTCTATATTTTTTATCGCAAAAATCGCAAAGGAGTATCTTAGAATTAATCAAAATATAACAGTAATTCTATTTGTTGTTACTCCTTTGTGGTTGTCTCTTAGCAATTATTTCAAATATGATATCGCTCTTGTGTTTTGGATAATTTCATCTTTATTTTATCTATTCAAATTTAGCTCGAAACCAAGCTTGCGGAATTATTTAATTGCTGGAGTTTTTTGCTCTTTGGCTGTTGCGACAAAAATAAGCGCGCTGCCTATATTGTTAATCTATTCTATTTCGTATTTCTGGTTTATGAAAAAAAATAAATGGAAATTGAATGAATCTTTTTGGGGAATTATCTTATTCTTTGGAATATTTCTTCTTCTCGGCGTGCCGGATTTAATCTTAGGAAAGGGAGACTGGAGAGAATTCTTATATTCAAATTTAGTCTCCGGTTCAAGTGGATATAGTAATATTTTAACAGGTTTTAATGCCTGGTGGCAGTATATACTGCTCAAAATTATGCCTATAGATTTTGGATATGGTTTTATTATTATTTACGTAATAGGAATATCATATTGGTTAGCGTTTTTTCTAAAAAGTTTAATTAAGAAAAAATTCACTATGTTTAAAAACGAATTTTTTTTATTATTTTGTTTTTTAGTATTTACTGCAAGTTTAGTCCCATTGAAATTGGGTGCTAATGGCAATAGGTTGTTAGTTTTATTACCTTTCTTTGCGCTTCTTTCAGGAGTTTTTTTGCAAAGGCTAAAAAAGTCCTTAAATAATTTGAAAATTGTTATTTGGATAATTTTTATATTAATTTTTGTTATTCAATTTTATCAATCTGCAATAATGATTTACATAAAATGGTTGCCTGATGTAAGAGTATTATCTTCCAAATGGATGAAAGAAAATTTGGCAAAAGGGACATTGATTGGTGTTGAAAATATTCCTATTTATCAGCTATTGCCCGACGTAGTTATTAAAGAATTTTACTCAATAGATAGGAAATTTAATCATTCTGCTAGTTTTAGCTACAAAGTAATTGATGCATCAAGCAGAAGTATTCCATCCATTGTCGTTGTGACAGGTAAAGAACTTGATTTATACTATTTTAAAAAATCACAAAAAAAACAGCTAGTGGAGAGACTGATGAGAGAAGGATATAGAGAGAAAATAGAATTCAAACCGTTCCAAGCGCTATATCTATTTTCCGAAAATGAACTGAATTATTCTGTTTCGGGATTGGCTCCGATATCAACTATATCTGTTTTTGAAAAAGTCAAGTAATGCTTATATGTATAACGATATATAATTATCAGACATGAGCGGTTATTTTAGGCAAACTATTATTGGTCTTTCATGGATGAGCGCGTTTAGGATCTTTTCTAGGCTTGTTGCTTTCATTAGGGTTGTTGTTTTAGCTAGACTTCTTGCTCCGTCTGAATTCGGAATATTCGGTATAGCCTCGATATCATTAGCTCTTTTGGAAATATTAACAGAGACTGGGATAAATGTGTTTTTGGTTCAGGAAAAAGGTAAAATAGAAAAGTATGTAAATGATGCCTGGTTGATTTCGATAATTAGAGGAGTATTGATTGCTGCATTTATAATGTTATTTTCCCCTTTTGTGGTTACTTTTTTTAAGATTCCCGAATCTATTGGATTAATATCGCTCATAGGTATAGTCCCTCTCATAAGAGGGTTTATTAATCCTGCTGAAGTCAAATTTCAAAAGGAACTGCAATTCAGTAAAGAATTTTATTTTAGGACGGTAATATTCAGTTTGGATTCTTTGGTTGCGATAGTAGTTTCTTTAATTACTCATAACGCAATAGGTTTGGTTCTTGGATTGATTGCCGGGGCGACACTTGAGGTCATTTTGTCTTTTATCTTAATCAAGCCAGTTCCGGTTCTAATATTTGACTGGCGCAAAATTAACAGAATATTCCATAAAGGTAAATGGGTAACCTTTTATGGTATTCTAAATTATGCAGCGTCAGAAGGAGACAATATTACCATAGGAAAGATTCTTGGCCCTGGGTTTCTTGGCATATATCAGATGGGATACACTATTGCGACATTGCCAATTAGCGAAATAGCAGATGTTACCAATAAAGTAACTTTTCCTGTTTATTCAAAAATCTCACAAGATGTGGAAAGACTAAAAAAAGGCTTCATAAAAACCCTATCGCTTGTTTCTATAGTTTCTATTCTGTTGGGGACAGCGATATTCTTTTTTCCCAGAGAGTTATTTATTCTACTGTTTAGTGAAAAATGGGCAGACACGGTGACGGTGTTAAAACCGCTTGTAATTTATGGAATAATTAGAGGAATTTCAGGTACAACTTCATCTTTATTTTTGTCAGTTGGAAAACAGAAATACATTGCAGGTATGACATTTTTGAGACTTACAGTATTAGCCGCTACAATATTGCCTTTTACGGTTACGTATGGAATAATGGGAGCTAGTTATTCAGTTCTTCTTTCGGGTATTATAGAAATTCCTTTGATAGTGCGTTATGTTTGGCTAGTATTCAAAACTAAGTGAGATTATTTATATAATTTTAATAGAGGGAAGCGGAAAGATAAAATGACCTCCTGATTTCAGATAAGCCTTCTCTCGTTGTAGAAACTCCTCTCTGAAAAACCATGGAAGAATAAGCATATAATCTGGCTTTTCTTTTCTGGCTTGTTCTTCCGAGATAATTGGGATACCTACGGATGCAATTTTTCCCCCCCATTTTTCAGGATTTCTTTCCACAGCGGCAGTAATAAGTTTGTTGTCCAGTTTATAATATTGAAGCAACGTATTTCCTCTTGTTGAGGCTCCATATGCGTAAATCTTTTTCTTTTTTTTAACTTGTTTGATAATAAAATCTTTTAAAATTCTTTTATTTTTTCTAATTCTTTTTGCAAACTCAAGATAGGTTTTTTTCTTGTTCAGTCCAATCTTCTTCTCATTTTCCAGCATCTTAAAGACTGTCCGATGTATTTTTCTTTTATTCCTGAAAGCGATATAAGTTCTAAAGCTACCCCCATTAGTATCGTTTACTTCTACTTCAAATATTTCTAGATTGTGTCTGGCTAGTAAATTACTAAGTGAATGCATTGAGTAATACTCTAAATGTTCATGGACAATATTATCAAAGGCATTCAATTCAAGCATGGATTTTAAATAATTTTGTTGGATTATGAAAATTCCGTCGTCATCAAGAATTTTAGTAATGTCATTTAGGAATTGATTTGGGTCTTCAATATCATAAAAACAGGAAATGGCAGTAATAATAGAAGCTTTTTTGTTGCCAACAGATTTGCTATATGCTGAATAATTAAAAAAATCATTAACCACAATATCGGCGTATTGACCGCATTTTTTAGCTAACTTTTTTATAGGTTCGACGCCGATTTTTAATACATCATCAGGGTAGTTTCTAAGCAGAGTTCCGTCATTAGCGCCAATGTCCACGCAAACTATATTTTTTTGCGTATTTTTAATTTTCCTTAAAGCTTTTTGCGAGATATTTTTTAATTCTTTACGCATTGTATCGTTTATCCCTGATTTATACCCGTAGTTGTCTGTATAAAGGAGCGAAGGGGCTACGGTATGTTGCAATTGGAGTAAGAAGCATCTACTACAAAGGACAAGAGAGAGCGGATAACGGGATTTATCAGAAACTATTTTTACAAACTTGGATAAATAAAAATTTCCAAAGGATATTATCTTTTCAAGACTAGCAAAATTGCATGATCGGCAAGTTGCTCTAAAAATTAATCCCATAACAAATTTTATAATTTTATAATTTTATAATACTGCTGTATTATAGAGTAATAATTGATATACTTTCAATCAGATGAAAATTGCTACTTTTTACAATTTGCCTTTTGGCGGAGCAAAGCGGGTTGTCTATGAACACACGAAAGGCTTAATGAACTTAGGTCATACTGTCGACGTCTATACCTTAGACAAAGAAGCTGACATGCTTAGTCCTGGTTTGGTAGCAAATAAAGAATATAGATACAATTATTCATCCTTAAATATGCATGTCCCGGTCTTATCAAGAATATTGCTAGATTTGCAAGTATTTCACAAGTTAAAAAATCTTCACAAAAAAATAGCTCGCGATATTGATGCTCGCGGTTACGATATAGTCATTGTTCATACGGATACTTTTACCCAGGCGCCGTTTATTCTAAGATTCCTCAAGACAAAAAATGTCTACTTCTGTTTGGAACCGCTCAGAATGGTTTACGAATATTCTCTAAGAATATCAAGTCAGCTTGCGTCATTTAATAAAATTTATGAATCAATCAATAGGTTAGTTAGGAAAAGAATTGATAGGGAAAATGCGAGAAGAGCAGATTTTACTCTAGCAATTAGTTTGTTTGGAAGAGAGTGCATGATTAGCGCCTTTGACATGTACCCGAAAATTTCATATCTGGGTGTTGATCAGACTACTTTTAAACCCTTAGGAATAAAAAAGAAAAAGCAGGTTCTTTTCGTTGCAGAGAAAGAGTATATTTACGGATATGATTTAGCAAAGAAAGCAATTAAACTAATCTCGGAAAATATAAGACCAAGCTTTAAAGTCGTTTTTGGGACAAAAAAGAAACAACGGATATCTGATGAGGAATTGGTGAAAATATATAATGATTCCATGGTTACACTGTCTTTAAGCAGGTTAGACACGTTCGGCTTGGTGCCGCTTGAATCAATGGCGTGCGGTACTCCTGTAATTGCTCTTAATGTTGCAGGATATAGAGAAACAGTGGAAGATGGTAAAACCGGATTTATCGTGGACTTTAATCCTAAAGAGATTGCTGAAAAGATAAGCCGTTTTATGAATGATTCATTACTTTCTGAGAAAATGGGGAAAGAAGGGAGAAAATCGGTTGAAGAGAAATGGACATGGGAATTGCAGATAAAAAAGCTCGACAATTTATTGCAAGAATTTATCGCTGAAGACATATTATGAAACCGATATTGTCCATTGTATATGTTTATTTTAATACTCCTAACGAATTAAAGAATTCTATAATATCTTTAAATCGTGCTCTGGATAATATACCAAGCGAAGTTATTGTTGTAGATAATGGTTCTTATAAAAACTTTCAAAATGATTTAGATAAGTTATCGAATGTAACGGTAATAAAAAATAATAAAAATTACGGATATGGTAAAGGCTTAAATCAAGGGGTTATGGCCGCAAATGGTAAATATTTACTTTTGGCAAATCCAGACATAGAGTTTGAGCCTAATTCAATAAAATATCTCCTGAATAAGATAGAAAAAAAATCAGAAATTGGCGTAATTGGGCCCCAAATGATTGATAAAAAAGGTAAAATTCTTCAGAGTATTAGCGGTATGCCTTATCTACCAAAAGCGTTGATTATCTTTTCATTTATTGGAAAAATTTGGCGTCACAATCCTATCTTGAAAGAGTATCATAATTTAAATTTAGACAGGAATAATGAACAATATGTAGATGTAATCGGAGGCGCTTGCATGATGATGAGAAAGTCGTTATTTAATGATATCGGCGGATTTGATGAGCGATTTTTTATGTACTTTGAAGAAGCTGATTTCTGTTTACGGATAAAGAAAAAAGGATATAGGATTTTGTATTATCCCAAAGCTAAAGTTACGCATCTCGTAGGAAGAAGCAGTCAAGATAAAGAATGGATAGAGAGAACGTTTGAGCAAAGCAGATTCAAGTTTTTTAAAAAATATCATGGCTTAATTCCTGGAATTTTGGCGGAATTAATGTTGAGATTTTTTAAGCTGAATAATATTTTACTGTTGATTATTATAATCCTATCCGCTTTTCTTAATTTTTATAAAATAAATGAGCTAATGATCTTTATTGGCGATCAGGGTTGGTTCTATTTGTCTGCAAGAGATATGGTATTAAATGGACAAATTCCATTGGTAGGCATTCCTTCAAGTCATCCGTGGCTTCACCAGGGGCCCTTATGGACATATATGCTTGCTGGAGTTTTTTGGCTCTTTGGTTTCAATCCCTTAAACGGTGCATATTTGACGATTACATTGGGAATTATTTCAATTATATTAATATACATCGTGGGAACCAAATTGTTTTCAAAAAGGGTAGGCTTAATTTCAGCTATTCTCTATGCAACATCTCCTCTTGTTATTATTCATTCGCGTACTCCTTACCACACAAGTCCTATTCCTTTGTTTACTCTTCTTTTTATATTTTCTGTATATAGATGGATAAAAGGTAATGTAATTTTTTTTCCATTGTCCATTTTCTTTTTGGCAATTTTATATAACCTGGAGTTAGCTACTGCTATTCTATGGTTTATTTTATTTATTGTTTTAGCTTACGGAGTATGGAAAAAAACAGAGTGGGTTAAGAAAATATTTAGTATAAAAAATTTAATATATTTACTTTTGGCATTCATAATTCCAATGATTCCAATATTAATCTATGATTTTAGAAACGACTTCCCTCAGACTTTGAAATTCGTCGCGTGGATAAGCTATAGAATTTTAAAATTCTTTGGATTTCCCAGTATCCATGGGGAAATTGAGTCAGTAAATTTTGATTCGATGATAGCGTTTTCCTTTCAATTTTATCAAAACTTAATATTTGCCGGCAACAATGTAATAGCTCTTATAATTTTATTATTGAGTTTCGGAATGTTGATTTTTAGTACATATAATTTATTGCGGAAAAAAGAATACAATGTGGGATTTATTATTTTAATTTTATGGATACTGATTTCTCTTATTGGATATTTTGCAAATAAAACCTCTTCGGAAGCATATCTTCCAATTCTTTTTCCTGCGTTAATTTATTTGGTTGCTTTTTCTTTTGATAAAATTATGAAGAAAAAAATATTTTTTATTCCCGCTGTTTTGCTGGTTGTATTTTTGTCATTTATGAATAGTTATTTTGTTATCTTATCGGAATATTCTGCGAAAGGGTTGAATTTTTCTAAAAGACTCTCGATTGCCAAAGAAATTGTTAAAAGAGCTGATGGAAGAGATTATAATCTTGTAGGTGTCGGAGGTGGCAGTCAATTCGAGAGTTTTACTATGAATTATGAATATCTTACTTGGTGGTTTGGGCATTCTTCTTCAAAATCTCCGCAAAAGCTGAAATTTATTATTCGGGAGAATAAAAATGGAGTATTTTTGGTAAAAAATGAATAAATGGGTAATTATTTTACTTATTTTCTTATTTTCAATTTCGTTAAGATTGTGGAACTTCAATCAAATGGGTAAAACTTGGGATGAAGATGCGTATGTTGAGTGGGGATATAATTTTGTAAATCTAGCGATAAAAGGAGACTTTAAAAATCCGTACTGGTATAGAGTATCGGCTTCGCCGCCATTATCATCATATTTATTTGGTATTCCCGCGAGATTTGATGTTAGCAAATTTGACGCTAAAGGAAAACCTATTTTTAATTACGATTATACTCATGTTAGACTAATTTCCGTTTTATTTTCATCTTTTACTGCAGTTTTGGTAGTATTGTTTGGTTGGAAGTATATATCTTTTTTTACAGGTGTACTAGCCGGAACAGTACTTGCCATGCTGCCTTTGTTTATGGGATATTCCCAGTTAGCGACACTTGAATCTTTAATTATTTTCTTTTTCACTGCAACCATATTTTCTTTTTTTAATTTTTTAACGGATTTTTCAAAAAAAAATATTTTATTGACAGGATTATTATTGGGTTTGGCGTTAGAGGTTAAATATACGAATTTCATATTGGTGCCTCTTATAATTTTAATTTATTTAATACGCTTCTTTAATTCCAATAGGGAAAATAGATTAGCACATATTAAATCGCTATTTTTAATATTCATAATTGGGTTGATAACCTTTTTCGTTCTATGGCCGATGCCTTGGTTTCATTTGCGTGAAGTTATCAGATTTAATGCCGATTTACGTAATTCTCCTTACCCTATTCCCGAAGTATTTTTCGGAAGACTAATGTATGTTCCAAAATTGTATTACTTTATTTATTTTCTTATCACCACACCGTTTCTGATTTTATTATTCTTTTTAATTGGGTTGAAAAAAATCTCAGATGGAAAACAATGGATACTATATTCCATTGTAATATGGTTTTTGTTTCCCTTTGTCCAGTCAATGTATAACTTTCGTCAACATGGAATCCGCTACATTATAGAAATCTATTCGCCCTTAGCTTTAATAGCTGCAATTGGTTTTGATTATATAGTCAGTAAAATTACTAAAAAAACATTATTTAAGACAATTTTATTTATACCAATTATTATTTATTTATTGGTTATCTTGATAAAGATTACGCCCTATTATTTAGAGTATTTTAACGTTGTTGTCGGGGGAACAAAAAACGTTTACGAGAAAAAATTGTTCCAGATGGGTTGGTGGGGACAAGGAATTAGAGAGGCGGCAATTTACCTAATTAACAATGCGCCGAAAGGCTCTCGAATTGGTATCGCTATATCTCCAATAAATTCTCTCCCTCCCCTTACTAATTTTAAGGTCAGCAAATATGAGAATGAACAACGCTATGATTACGTTATGGTTAATTATTTCCATGTATTAAGAGAGGGATTTGTTGATAGTAGCATTAAATTAGACTACGAAGAGGTATATAACGTAGAAACAGATGGCGCTCACTTAGTCACGGTCTATAAACATAAATAGCTATGTTATTTGATTAATCTTCGAGATCTGTTTACGTAAATAATAATATATAAAAAGCTGAATAGCAAAGTTGTCAGGGAGATAATTAAGCCTATTTTGTAGGAATTTGGTTCGTATATAAGAGCTATGCGATGTTGACCTTCGTTCAGATACAGCGCGCGTAAGATATAATTGGCTTTGAATATTTCAGTTTTCTTACCATTGTCATAAGCTTTCCAGCCTGGATAATTTATTTCGCTTAAAACTAAAAAACCAGAATTAGTTAAATTAAAATTTAAACTCATTTCATTAAAGTTAGCTTTTGTTATATTTACTTCCTTAAAGTCAGAGAAATTATTTAGTCGGACATTTTTGGGTTGTTCTTCTAAGATTACGTATTTCCTGGGATCAAAATTGTTATTAGCGATAAAATTAAATATTTTATTTTTATTGTTGATTATCAGGGCGTTGGGAACAATGTAGGCTCGAGGCAAAACCTCCGTGTTTTTATATAAATAATATGTCTGATTTGGTGTGGAGAAGTAGCTTGGTCGGAAATTGGATTCCATTATTTCAGAGAGTCCATTTACCTTGATCTTCTTGTTGGTAATTGCATATTTAACATTCAATAGATTTATGAATATCGGATTTGAAATTTCATTAATTTCGACAAATGAATCGTAAGGCATATCTACATATTTACCGATAGACCACAGAAAGTTTCTAGTGTCTTTTAGATACAAAGGGTCTACGCCAGTTACGCTTTCTAAATTATTACTGGCAAGAAGGGGTATATATTCCCCTTTCATATCAAAAACCCGGTAAGTGGTTTTATCTTTTAATATTCTATTTATTATAGGTGTGAACTTAAAAGTTTCTTTTATACTTCTTGTATCGATAAGTCTTGAACCAAATAGCCAAAGATCTAAAAAAACAAAAAAGATAATTAAAGCTTTTAATTGATATGTTTTTATTATATTTTTTTTCTTTAAGATAATTGTTGTGTATAAAAATAATAAACTTACTAGAAAAAAGACAATATCGTTTCGTGTCTGACTATATAAAAGAGAATGGTTTATCCCTACAGCAAAACTATTTCTAAGTACGTATTTTTCATACATAGAGACAATTGTTTTACCCGTCCCAATAAAAAGCAGCAAAAAAATTAAGGGCAATATTGTTGTAGGAATAAGAATAAAAATTTTTCGGTTTACGACTTTGATTTTATTTATCAAGTTACTGATCAAAAAATTAGCTCCTATTCCTGATAGTATAGAAAAAGAAAAGGCGTATACAAATAAAAAGCGACCGGGTACTCTGAAATTGTTAAATCCGGGAACATAGTTAAAAAAGAAAGGAAAAACGTAGCTATATTTACCAAGCGCATAAAGAATTGCGAAAAGTCCGGTAATAAAAAATATGAATACATATTTATTTTTTTTGCTAAATAAGGATAGTGCTGCAAAGATTAAAGGCAAGATTCCTATATATCCGTTTAGTTCCCAGAAATTACCTTTTGCCCAATATGTTCCGTTAAGAGGCGAACCAAAAAAGTAGGGAAATACAAAAGATAAAATTTGGTAAGGATGCAATGAGAAATCCGAGGCAAAAGCATAAGGGATTCCGTTACTACCTCTTTGAGAGAGTCTTGAAAATTCAAGATTTGGAAGTAACTGCACGGTTGCCATTAAAACACCTATGCCTATAGCAAGAAGAGGTAAAATTGACAGTTTGAGAAATTCGCGAATATTTTTGACCTCAGAGATGGATCTTAGCAGGAAGTATATGAGTAGAGAAAATATTTCGTAGACAGCAATTTGCGGTGCTCCTGCGAAGAACATTAGGGTAATCGTAAGACCTGCCATAAGAACAAAAATCAATCTTTTTTTGACAAGCATCAGCTCAAAAAATAAAAGAGCCAAGGGAAACCAAATAAAGGTATCGGAGAGAATTGGATGTCCTGCGAAAACAGACGCTGTTAGCGGTCCGCTAAACATTATGGTAACTGCCGAAATTAGTGATCCAAATTCATCAATTTTTATGATTCGGGCGTAAAGATAAGTAAATATACCAATAAGGAAAGAGTCTATTGTGAACAGATAGCCAAAAGCTGCATTTATAGGCAATAAAAGAAATAGCAGATTTAATGGGTAAAACATGGCGGATGTAGGATTTCCCAGAAAAGGCGATCCACTGAAAACATAGGGATTCCAAAGTGGCAGTGACTTATAGTCAATAATGCTCTGTGAGAACAATGTTCTCTCTATGTAAGTTGAGTAGAAAATGTCTGGAGCGGGATAGACTATTTGATCGAAATTAAAGATGAGTTTATGAAAAAAAAGCAGTGTAAACGCAAGTAATAATAAGATAATCTTATATTTGATAATTCTCATCACAAAAGACTGGTATCTAGGTAATTATAGTATACGTAATTAAGATGAAAAGGAAATAGTAATCGCCCTTTTTTCATATTTCATATTAAGATAGTATAATATAAGTGTTAATATGTCCCTATTAATTACTGCCATTATTCTAGCAAAAAATGAAGAAAAATATATCACAGAATGTATAAAAAGCTTGAGTTTTTGCGATAAAATCCTGATCATAGATGATCATTCCAAAGACACAACCGTAGAAGTTGTAAATAAATTGGGTAATAAAAAAATCAAAGTTATAAGTCATCTCCTCAATGATGATTTCTCCCAAAGCAGAAATTTTGCTCTAGAAAAAGTTCAAAGCGAATGGGTTCTATCTATTGATGCAGATGAAATAATATCAGAAGCACTTGCTTTTGAGATTTCAAGTGTTATCTCCAGTTGGACAAATGGAGTAGATAATAATTACGAAGGGTTTTTTATACGTCGCATTGATTTTATTTGGAAGAGGGAATTAAAATATGGTGAGTCTGGAAAAAAGCTGTTGAGATTGGCTAAAAAAAATGCGGGAACTTGGGTTGGTAAAGTGCATGAAGAATGGAAAATCAAAGGAAAGGTAGGATTATTAAATAATCCAATTATTCATTATCCCCATCAAACAATAGAAGAATTTCTAAAAGAGATTAATTATTATACAGATATTAGGGCGCAGGAATTATTTGCAAAAAAAATAAAAGGATATTGGTTGACGATTTTATTTTATCCTGTAGGTAAATTCGTTGTTAATTATTTTATAAAAAGGGGTTTTTTGGACAAAATTCCCGGTTTAGTTTTTGCAATAACCATGTCTTTTCATTCATTTTTGGTGAAGGGAAAATTATGGTTGATGTGGAATAAAAAATAGTATGTTTTCGATTGCTATTTTAATTGGAATTTATTCATACTCTATTA
>Ga0213870_1000189_pt1 | contig 32568 bp, 30 predicted proteins | sample WICALVC2017_Meta_FD_160119 | JGI IMG/M metagenome (GOLD analysis project Ga0213870, IMG submission 160119) | Freshwater microbial communities from subterranean cave lake in Wind Cave National Park, South Dakota, United States - WICALVC2017 | ecosystem: Environmental > Aquatic > Deep subsurface >... | reverse complement strand
CCCGTTGTATTTGCCGCCCTCGTCCTGGGAGTGCTAATTCTTTTTGCCGCTCCAGGTCTTCGTCTTGGCGCAGGTCTGGAAAGCAGACTTGGCAGGTATTGGCGCCGTCTCGTGGGAGTATTCGTGGCCGCCAGTCTCATGGCGTTTTTGGGCACTTCACATGCCTTTGCTCAATCACCCCTGGCAATCTCAATCGATTTGGACTACAAAGTGGTGAAGACGGGAGACAAAGTTGAGTTCGCTACATCGGTGACAAACAATGCGACAGTGAAGTCTCCGCCTCTGATTGTAGCCATGAACGTCATCAATCTTGACTCTCTAGGAGATGTAGTTGACCCAGAGGATTGGTCGCCACAGCGGACTCAATACATCGATTCGCTCGCGCCGAGCGAGTCCGCCAGTCAGCCCTGGATCATCAATACGATTCTGGACGGCGACTACATGGTATATATGGTCCTTATTCCCGCGCCAGAAAGCCAGCAAACTACCAGCCAGCCAGTTGCAAGCTCGGGCATCCATCTGACGGTGACGCCTTTTACCAAACTCAACCCACGTGGTATACTTCCCTATGCGCTAGGAGGGCCTACCGTGATATTCCTATGCATAGTTTTTGTATACTATCGCCGGCGAGGAGAAATCGACTCAGGCGGGGAAGGAGAAAACTAATATGGAGATTATGGAAATTGTCCAAAGTATTGATTTTGTCATATTTTTAGTTGTGGGTATTGTCATCGGAGGAGTCAGCCCACAGCTTTTGAAAAGAACTAACTTATTAGTAAACATTATTGTCGCAACGGCAGGCTCAGTCATTTCGGGCTTTATTTTTGATTGGCTGGATTTTATGAATTTTGGCGATGTGGCAGATCCGGTCATTGCAGGAGCGTTAGGCGCTATATTACTTCTGTTACTTACCCGGCCATTTTTGCCTAAACAAAAAGAATCTGTTTGACTTACTTGTTTTGGACGATCGATTGTTCGCTTGGTTTCGTTTGGGCATAGACATTGAGGCTTTTTTCGTAAGCGCTCTTCTCTAACTTTTGTGCCTCGGAGCGATACACGGAAAGTTGCTCTGGATTAAGTTGAACAAATTCTACCAATTCAAGTTTTTCTTTTAAGGCATCGTTGCCCCTCCAGCTCACAGCTATATTTCCCACGTTTTGTGCATAGTATTTGAGTTGATATACATTTTTTTCCTCCAAGCTGCTTTCAGCTATCAATAGTACATCTTTATAACAGTTTACTTTGACACAAAGTTTTTGCTCAAAAGAATCGACTTTCGCCCAGTCCGACCATTCTACGGTTGGCCCCCATCCCTGAAAATAACTGGGTAAATCGATTTTAGGATCAGCCCACATTTTAATGCCTGTCCTTGCTTCATCTATACCGGCAATCCAGGTCGGTGCATCTACAAATTTTCCATTATCATATTCCTCAGGGTACTCACCAAAATACCAGACATTGCCACTGTCATCCTGACCAAAGAAGGCTATCTCTTTTTCCACTACTTGATTGTCGCTAATATCCACACTCCACACGACGAGAGTTTTGACTCCGGCGATCTCCTTAGATAGATCAGTGACGGTCATTTCAAGTCTGTGAGGAACATTATTATTTTTTTCTATAGTTGTACCTTCATATACCCATCTGGTACCGGGCTTCAGAGGTAACCATTTATTATCAATTTGAAACGAATTAGAAAAATGGTCCGGGTCAAATTCGGCAAAAAGGTGTTTATTTGCTTTGGGTTTAATAGATGAGACCAATAAAGTTCTTCCGACAATGATAATAAGTACCAGAAGAACGATCGTTAACCAACGATTAAAGTTTCTCATTTACTTCGTGCTCCAAATCGTAAGTATAAGGATGGTACGACGAACAGATTGACTAAGGTCGATGTTACCAGCCCGCCCAAAATTACGATAGCCATCGGGTGTTCTATCTCATTACCTGGTATATTTCCAGAAATTGCCAAAGGAACCAGGGCTAAACCTGCTGTAAGCGCCGTCATCATAATTGGAGCCACTCTTTCACGTGCACCTCGTCTGATAAGATTTACCCCGAACGGTTCACCTTCAAATTCTTCAAGATGCTGATAATGACTGATGAGCATGATACCGTTTCGGGCGGCAATTCCTAAAATCGTCAGAAACCCGATCAGTGATCCAAGTGACAAGATTCTGCCGGTGAGAAAAGCCGCTAGAACTCCTCCAACCATGGCCATGGGCAAACTGAAAAAAGACATACCTGCCAGTTTCCATGTCCCCAAAGATATGCGCAGTAAAATTAGAATCACAACTACAGCTGCAAAACCAGCATAAAGAATTCTGTTTGCGGCGGCTTGCCGTTCGGCAAATTCGCCCAGAAGCTGCGCGAAGTACCCTCTGGGAAATTCAACAGAATTTAGGGCTTTTTCCACATCGCCCACCACAGCGTCAAGGCTTCTTCCTTTCACATTTGCTTCCACATTAATCCGGCGCGCAAGGCCCTCACGGTTTATCGCGTTTGGTACGGGTCCGATCTTTACTTTTGCTACATCTGCCAAACGGACCTTAGCGCCGTTGGGAGCATCGATGAGAAGTTCTTTTATATCGTTTACACTATTGCGGGCTTCGGGTATGGTCCAGACTTGGACATCATAAGTTCTGTAAGCATTATAAATGTCGCCCACTTCTTCTCCGGCGATCATATAAGCTGCTGCTCGGCGCACATCACCCGGTTTTAGCTGATAGCGTTTTGCGCTGTCCAAGTCCACCTCAATTTGCACTTGGGGTACATCTACCAGAAGTTCAACATGCAAATCGGTAATTCCCTTAATCTCAGAAAGTTCCTGTTCAATCTCGTTGGCTTTTTCGCGCAGTACATTTAAATCCGAGCCATAGATACGAACAACAATTGCCTCGCTCGTTCCGGTCAGTACCTCCCTGACTCTTTCCTTAAGATAGGTCTGCACATCGCGGTATAATCCCGGATATCCGTCTACCACCTCCTGAATTTTGGCAAGCGTAGCGTCATAATCAACTTTGGGATCGACACTGATCCAATTTTCGCCAAAATAAATTCCGTAAACTTCATCCATAAGCAAAGCTTGTCCGATATGCGATCCGCAGTTTCTTACTCCGGGAATTGTGCGCAGTTCCCTACACGCGGCGGTTGAGATGCGCACCATTTCCGGGTGGGATGTACCTGGTTTAGTCACCCAGTGCATGAGAAAATCCCTTTCTTTAAAAGAGGGTAAAAGTTCATGTCCGAGTGAGGGATAAATTATTATACCCAGAACCAGTATAACTATAGAGACGATATAAGCCAGCCGGGGTGTTTTTAAAGTTCTTGCCAAAAGGTTATCAAAGAAGCGGTGTAACCAGGGTAAAATCGGCGAAACGCGCTCAATCACGGGCGCTTTATCTAAAAGGACGAGAATTAAGGCCGGGGTTACGGTGAGGGCAACCAAAGGCGAAATCAAAGTCGCTACCACATACGCCTGAGCAAGAGGTTTGAAAAAAGCTCCGGACAACCCCTGCATAAAAAAGACCGGCAAAAGCGCCGTCATTTCGATAAGAGATGCATAGACGATGGCATTTCTCACTTCAACAGAGGCATCCAGAACTATGGTGGCTGTCGGAAGTTTGCCGCCACGGCGCCGGTGCAAGCGTATGCGCCTAACGATATTTTCTACATCCACAATGGCGTCATCAACCACCGCACCCAAGGCAATTACGAGTCCCGCCAGTACCATGACATTTAAAGTTGTTCCCAAAACGGAAAGCACCAAAAGTGTTATAACCACGGTGACCGGGATGATGGTTGCGCTGATCAGTGCAATGCGCCAATCCCATAAAAATACGATTAGTATAACTATAACCAGTACGGATCCCATTAAAAGAGACGAAGTGAGGTTTTCCAGAGCAGCTGTTACAAATGTCGCCGGCCGGAAAATTGTGGTATCAATATTTATATCGGATAACCCCGGCCGCATGGCCTCTATGGCTTTCTCAACGCCTCGGGTTACCTCTACAGTATTTGCCCAGGGGAATTTTTCGACAATAAGCAGTAAGCCCGGTCCGTCATTAACTACAGCATCTCCGATCATCGGCCAGGTATCTTCTTTGACTGTACTTATATCGGCAAGACGAAGCGGGTTTCCGTCTTTTTTTAATCTATCATTAATCGGCACCTGTGCTAAATTATCAGGTAATGTGCCTAAAAGTACATGCCGGATGGGGAATCGTTGATTGGGAGTCTCCAAAAATCCTCCGGTACCGATTACCGCTCCGCTGGAATATTGAATAAGCCCTACATCCAAAGCATCTGCGGTAGTCTTAATCACTTCATCCATGGAGACTTGGTAAGACTTTAACAATTGTGGATCTGCTTCTACTGCAAGCATCTTTATACGTTCTCCCCAAATAGCTACATTGGCAACCCCTGGTACCTGAAGCAGTCTCTGTCGTATTTTCCAATAGGTAATCATCGATAGATCAATGACCGAGTATTTGTCGGAGGAAATTCCGATCTTTAACGTGCGGGCAGTGGATGAGAGAGGAGGCAGCATCATCGGCGGACTGGCCCAAGTAGGAAGCTGCGCCTCGGCCAAAGCTAACCGTTCTTGCACACGCTGCCGCGCTTCCATCAGATCTGTTCCGGAATCAAAGATAAGAAGAACCGATGAAAGTTGCTCAACCGACTTTGAGCGCATCACTTTAAGTCCGGCCAATCCGTTAAGCGATTCCTCAAGCGGGATGGTGACTAGGGATTCAACTTCGGCTGAAGAAAGCCCCAGGCTCGGAGTCTGAATTTCAACTCGAGGTGGAGCAAATTCAGGGAAAACATCGACAGGCATTGACCCGATCCGGCTAAAGCCAAAAAACATCAAAACTCCCGCCAAAAACACCACAAGGTATCGGAAACGCAAACTGGATGACACAATCAGACGCATCATTTATGGAGATACAACGTTGGTAAAACAAAAAGTAGGTAAATAATCGTTGTCAAAAGACCACCCAAGGCAATAACCGCCATTGAGCCAAGCAGCTCATTTCCGGCAATCGGCCCTATGATTAAAGATGGCAATAATATAAGTCCCGTAAGAAGTGTAGCGAAAAGCAGGGGTGTATTTCGTTCTTTTTGCTGATTTTGCAAGCTTGGTATCAATTCCAGAGTATTTCTGACGGCTATCCCCAAAATGGCAAGAAGTCCAAAAACTCCTCCTACTGATAAAGTCTTACCTCCTAGAAGGGCTAAAAGTACACCGCCTGATATTACAAAAGGCAATGAAAGAGTGACAGCGGCTGCCAGGCGCCAACTGGATAAAGCGGTTTGCAAAAGAAGAAATATTCCGATTAAAACAATAACCATTACCGCCAAGAGTATATTTTTACTTTGAAGGCTAGCGGAATTTGTCTTTAAAACTTCGGCATGATATTCAAGTGGGAAATTAATAGATTTAAATAGACTTTCAACATTGCCGATCACAGAGTCAACGTTTCTTCCGGAAATATCTGCCGTAACATCCATAAAACGCGATACAATATCGCGTTTTATAGTGACCGGCGCGGCAGCTATACGAACACGAGCTAACTCTGAGAGAGGCACAAGCCCGACCGGAGTTTCGATAAGCAGGTTTTGGATATCCGTCAGGCTGTTTCTGATTTCGGGTTTACTCCAGACTATAACGTCAAATATTTTTTGCTCCTGATAAAGATTTCCTACCTGAAGGCCGGATAAAAGAGTTGTAGCCTGGCGGCGGACATCGCCCGGCTTTATAATGAATTTTTGTGCCGCAACCATGTCTACTTCAATTTCAACTTGCGGCTCTTTAACCAAAGTTTTTACTTTTGCATTGTTAATTCCCTGTATTTGGGTCATGTTTTGCTGTAACTCTTGCGCCAGTTTTTGTAAGACGTCGAAATCATATCCGTAGACACGGACAATTATTTGCTTGTCATTTGAAGTTAATGCTTCTGCCAGCCTTTTGGGTTGGTAGGAAGTTAGTTTTCGCATCAATCCCGGATAACTTTGTATTAATTCCTCAATACTTTTAACAGTTACTTCGTAATTAGCATCATCGGAAAGATTTATCCATAGTTTTGCGGAGTTTATGCCCACTATCTGATCTCCGGTTATTGCCCGTCCAAAGTGAGCTTGGACATTTTTGATTCCTTGCAGTGACTTTAATTCACGACCAAGAAGAGAAATGATTCTTGTCATTTCGTTTTGTGATGTACCGGCAGCGGCCGTTAGCTCCAGCAAAAGATCTTTCTGTTTAAATACGGGAAGCGACATTTTAAGAGTTGGAAACCATAAAATTGTAGCTAAAATGACAACAGAAGTTGCAACCATAACTTTTTTAGGGTTATAAAGAGCAAAAGTTTTTGGCGGAATTTCTTTCCTATGTCTTGGCAATTTAACCGACAATGTTAAGGCAAATATTGGTGTTATAAAAAGTCCTGTGATAAAAGAAAGTGCAATAACCAAAACAAAAGAAATGATAAGCGGCGCAATAAAGGTACCGGTGAGACCTTTGATAAAAAAGCTCGGAAGTATGATTAAAAAGATAATAAGTGTCGAATATACCGTTTTTTTAATTGAGTCTTTATTTAGTTTTTGTGCGGTGGGATACGCGCGGATAATTTGATCAAAAGAGATAATTGCTTCGTGCAACACTATGATGAGTGCTGCAGCCAGTCCAGTAAGCGTCACTAAATCAAGTGATGTAAAGACAGAACGTAAAATAAAGAGTGTCAAAAACAGGGACAAAAGTACCTGCGTGATGATGGCAACGACCGGGCGCAAATTCCGATAATAGAGAAAAAGACCTAAAGATACGAGTAAAAGACCAGCTGCAAAGATTCGTATTAGATTATTTCCGGCAAGAGCCAGGTAATTTGCCGGTTTAAAGATAGTCGTATCAAACTCAATTCCCTTTAGTCCGGGGTGTATTGCTTGAAGCGCATCTTCAACTCCTTGGGTCACCTCCATAGTTTGTGCCCAGGGAAACTTTTCGACCACCAGAATTAAACCCGGTTTGTCGTCAAAAACTGCATCTCCGATTAGGGGCTGGTGATCTTCAACCACATCGGCCACATTTCCCAAAAGGATCCCTGGTTTTCCGATCAGGGAAACTTTTGCTAAATCCTGGGCTGTTGAAATCGGAAGCTCGTGTCTGATGCTCAGCCTTTGATTTGGTGTATCAATCCATCCGGCGGTTCCCGGAGTTGAAGATTGGAGAAAGGATAACGGGGAAGACCACAGCGCTTCGCCGGTAGTTTCGATCACTTGTGAAAGGCGCACACCTTGGGAATTTAATCTTTTGGGATCCACAAGCACTTGCAACTGTCTTTCCCTTTGACCCCAGACGGCTACATTCGCCACTCCTTTTACTCCCATCAGACGGGGTTTAATATTCCAGCGGGTCAAAACTCCCATTTCCAAAAGTGACAAATCCTGCGATTTTAGCCCAATCAGCATTACCCGGCTGGTGGAAGACAAAGGCTGAAGCATCATGGGAGGCTTGGAGACATTGGGTAAAAAATACGCCTGGGTGAGTCTTTCCTGCACCATTTGTCTGGCGGCTATCAGATCGGTACCCAGATCAAAGAGAAGTAGAATAGATGATAAACCGGTCACGGACTCGGAGTAAATTTGATCAAGCCAAGCGACACCGTTTAATAAATCAGCTTCAAGCGGTACGGTAATTAAGGCTTCAACTTCAGATGAGGAAAGACCGAGTGCTTCAGTTTGGACCTCAACCAAGGGTGGATCAAATTCAGGATAAAGCTCCAGCGGCAGCTTACCCAGCTGGGTAATACCAAGTAAAAGTACGGCTGCGCATAATATAATTACCGGCAGCTTTGTCATTTTCCGATACCTGTTTCAATACCGTATAACTCCGAAGCTCCTACAGAAACTACGAGAGTTTTTGCATCCGGACCTTTTGAAAGTACTGCTGTGTCACCTTCGATATTATCTATCGAAATAGGGTATCTGACAAAGTTTCGGGGTTGGGGGTTTGCGTATGTCCAGGTTTCACCATTTAGATCATAAATAACGGCAGAGTATGGAATAGTCTTTTCCCGGCGACGGGTACGCGGGTTCAATTTTTCGGTCACTGATGCAGTCTCTATACCAATTCTTTCAACCGCTTTTTCCGTTAAGGTGATTTTTTTGAAATCAGAGCCGATTATTGCCTCAATAGTTGCGGGTTCGCTTTTAACCGTGACATTATCTTTTTGTGAATTTTTAATTAAAAAAAGTACAACTAAAATAAATAGAATGAGAGCAAGAAAGCGGTTAGAAGTACTCATACAAAAGTTAAATTTTACGGAGGCAGTTATTGCGAGTCAGCCAACTTTAGATTAATTTTATTAGGCAGAAGATTTTACGAAGTTTAATTTAAGCTGAAGTTTAATTAACATAACTTTTCTTTGATTGTCAATAGGTATTTTTGATTTGCTATACAAATCAAATTCAATTGCGGCGCCGTGGTATACTCTACAAGACTATTTTCGGTATGAGTATGCTCAGAATTCTTCCATATATCATAGTGTTTCTTTTCACTCTAAACCATCCCGGTGATACTGATTTGGGTTGGCACTTAAAGTACGGCGAGTACTTTTTCAAGACAGGCAACATCTTAAGAGAGAATACTTTTTCCAGTGAAATGCCTGACTATCGTTGGGTAAACAGTTCCTGGGTGACAGATTTGATCACCTACCAGACATACCAAAACGTAGGTTTTATAGGTCTTTCTGTACTTGGTGCACTGATAATTACCACTACATTTTTTTTGACTGCGCGTACATTTCGCTTTACACTTTGGCAGGAAACTATCACGTTTCCTGTGCTTCTGTTTCTCATGGATCCGGTCTTGTCTGTCTCTTTCAGAGGTCAGTTGCTTTCATTTCTGTTTTTATCGTTTCTGTACTTTATATTGAAGCGTTATAGCGAAGGGAAAAGAAGAACACTTTTAGTGATTCCCATTTTATTTCTGGCCTGGTCCAACATACACGGTCAATTTATTTTAGGAATATTCCTTTTGGGATTATGGCTTATTGTAATAACCGCTCGTAATCGGAGTAAACACCTTTTGGAGAAAATCTGCGTTTTTTTTGCAAGTTTGGGAACAACGCTCGTAAATCCTTTTGGATTAGGAATTTACCAAGAATCACTGAAACATTTTGGTAGCCCTGTGCAAAAATATATTCTGGAGTGGTTACCCTTCGACCAATTTTCAAACCTGTGGTGGTACATGGTAGTCTGGATTTCCGTGATCGGCATATTGATAGTAATTTTACGGAAAAATTTGCATTCGTACGTACCGCTTATCGTTTGTTGGATTGCCCTTTCCATTCCTTCATTTTGGATGAAACGCTATGCGTGGCCGATGTACCTTACATCAGCACCGCTTTTTGCATACATTGTCGGGCAATTAAAACAGCAGAATGCAAAAATACAAAAGATACTACCACTTGCTGTTTTGGGGGTTTTGTATATTGCAGCTGCTTTGGTGAAGCTCCCAAACGCTCATATTACACGAATGAACTGGGATACGTATTGCAAGGTATCTATCCAATGCACGAAAGAATCGGCAGAGTTCCTCATATCGCATCCTCCTTCCGAAAAATACCTCACATTCTACAATTGGGGTGGATGGTTGATATGGAATTACCCGCAAATAAAGCCATCTGTTGACGGTCGTATGCACCTTTGGCGCGATGACGAAACTGGATACAGCCCATTTGAGAAGTATTTTTATCTAGTACAAAACAACACCGATATTGAGCAGTCAGAATATTCATACGTATACATTGCCACATTTAAACCCCTTTACAAGCGACTAAAAGAATTAGTAACTGAAAATAAATGGGAAATTCTCTATGAAGATGAAAATGCGGCTATCTTTCGGAGGAATACCTTGGTTCTATATAAGTATCCTTCACTCCATTGACAGGTATTCCCAGTAACTTCCCCAAGGCATTAGCTATGGCTACTCCTACACGAAGACCGGTGTAAGACCCAGGACCTGTGTGCACTTTGATTTGCGCTATATCCCCAAGTGATAACTTGGAATCTTTCAAAAGAGCGTCAATGGTAGGCAACAACGTCTGTGAAGATGCTTGACGACTTTCTTCTCGACGTTTTTTCAGATCTTTTCCTTCAAGACTTACCATGGTTTTTTCCGATAGGCTGGTATTTATGAATAATACAAGTGATTTCATGGTTAACAGTACTTGTCATCCCGCACTTGATGCGGGATCCAATCATTTAATGTGTGGATTCCTGCCTTCGCAGGAATGACATTTCAAATAATATTAACAGCGCCCTGCCTGATTACCTTTGGAGGATACGCAGTACAATCAACAACCGTTGATACAACTCCAGTCTGACAAATGCCTTCCAGAGTATAATCTACCAGTTTTAGAAGATTGGGATCGAGTTGGTTATACGAGTAGGGGGTAGGATGTCCGTGGAAGTTGGCCGATGGTCCCAGGATTGGCACTCCCACTCCTTGTATAAGTTCTAGAGCCGTTTTGTGATTTGGCATACGCAAACCCAGCGAAGTACCACCGCCTCGTACCAAAGAGGGGATTGATGTACGTTTGCTGTGAAAGATGATTGTCAATGCACCGGGCCAGTAGTCTTTCATGAAACGTCGCACATTATCTGGGATAGGGGAGTCCCAATAGTTTTCTGCCATAAGCACATCTATCACCAATACTGGAGTCGCGTGAGTCGATGGACGCTTTCGAATTTCAAAAAGTCGTGATACGGCGGCTTTATCATCAATCCTGCATCCGATTCCAAAGGCTGTATCTGTAGGAAACACCGCAATACCACCCTTTTTGATGATCTCAATTGCCTGTGTAATATCATTCATAGTTCACAATCTCAAACGTTCTCGTGTGTTGGTTGGTATGAGAAATTTTGATGTCAGTTCTTGCCGATGGAAGATGAGTCTTTAATTTTTCTGCCCATTCAATCAAAACCACCGAATCTGATCTGTGCATATATTGACCTAACCCGACGCGTTCAATCTCATTTTCATGGTCAAGTCGATAAAGGTCAACATGAATAAGTTCTTTTATTTTTTCTTTGTTTGTCGAATAATGTCGCACAATGATAAAGGTAGGGGAGAGAACACGTTTGCCTGGTAAAAAGAAATCGATGACTCCGCTTACAAATACAGTCTTTCCTGCCCCAAGATCACCGTAGAGACAAACCACTTCCCCGCCTTTCAACCCAGAAGCAAATTCTCTCCCCTTTTGCCGTGTCTCATCTGTATTTTTTGTGACGAAGGATTCCATAAAATACGTGTGTATTATAATATAATCTCTATTATGCACACGAGGCTTGCAACGATTGATGACATTCCTCAACTTGTTTCTTTGGGAAAATCGCTACTTGAATTACATGGCACATGGGATCCACCCTATTACCAACTAACACAGGACTTTGATTCCCAATTCGGACAATTTATACAACAACATATCAGTCATCCCTATCAGTTTGTCATCGTTATGGAAAAGGATACCCAAATTGTGGGATTTGTGTCTGGATTTGTGAAATCTCTTTATCCCTGGTTTACGGTCAAATCGGTCGGGCATATAACGTATCTTATTACACTCCCTGATATGAGACAGTTGGGAATTGGAGAGATACTTGAAGAAAAAGCACTACAATGGTTTAAGGAAAAAAATATACAGTATGTGGAAGTTTACACCGATGAAAAAAATATTATTGGTGGCATAGTATGGGATAAACTTGGATATGTGCCTTTCAAGAAATTCTTGAGAAAAACGATTTAATTTGAGCCACTGCGTCTTCTCTTTATAGTTCTCGCGCTCAGATAGGCTGCGGCTATCATACAAACTGAGCCGGCTATCATAATGGGCACTGCTGCCAATGCTTTTGGCCTTAACTTGTCCGATGTGTCTTTAGTTTCTGCAATCAAGGTACTAGGAGAAGCTATAATTTGTTCTCCTAAAATAAAATTTGAATTGGTTGCTTGAAATGTCTCCAGAACCATAAATTTAGTGGGCGCGATTGCACTTTTAGCCTGCAATGATTCAGCAATTGCTACATTCACTTTTGAAGGAATAGGTGTATTTGCTTTCTCTGTCGGTTTGACGGAGGGCACTTTGGTTGGACTTGGCGTTTTGGAAGGAGTTGGTGTGAGGCTGGGAAATGAAACACTGACAGTTAAGGCTTCCTGATCATCAAATGTGGCAGAACCCGCTTGGGTATACCGTTGTACTTTGAATCGATAGCTCCCGGAATCATGACAACTGTCGCTTGCCGGATCAAATCGCGATTTTAGGTTCATGGTCGCTGAACCTGATGCAATCGCCATAGATGGCAATTTCCTCCAACCCTCATTTGATGAATATGGACCGTTGAACCAGTCACTTCCATTCCAGGTGTAACCACAGTATTTACCACTCCCCTCTTTATAAAATACTCCCCGCATAAAATAAGTCGTACCATCAGATGCAGCTATTGTGAGATCTATATCAGCGGAAAATTCTTGGCCTAAATCAGTGATAGCATCGGATGATGTTTTTTCAAGTTTGATGTTCGCAGAATAAACGTAGTGCGGAAAAATGATTGCAAGAAATAAGAAAAGAGAGAAATATACCTGTAACTGCCACATTTTTATAAATAGTAGTATGTTTATGAGAGGTAAGAAAGGTATCAAACGTATTAACTTTTGATACTTCTATTGAAGGTGCCAATAGAGGGTCATTTTGCCGTTATCATGAAATATAAATACACCATTCCCTGCTGATTGTCCACCCCGATAGGTATAGGCATTTCCACTATCCACTGCTTTGATTAGCGTATTATTATCATCGTACATATCTACACCATTGTGAATTCCTGATTGATAGCGCCACGACCAGGGCGTATGTCCGAAACATTGGGAGATTGCGGGGTTGGCCATCGGCCATTCAAACGACCCGCTACCGATCGACTTTGATGTTTTTTGCGAAGGATTTACATCATCACATGAATTTGGTTCAAATTCCAGAGTCCGTGATGACAGAAGATTAAAGGGATTTTCATACCCTGAGTTGAAAATGAATTTATTAAGATCCGACTCACGTAAGTCGTATACTGAAAAATGAAGATGGGCACCGGTCGAAAACCCAGTATTGCCCATTATTCCAATCACATCTCCCCTATTCACTTTTTTGGCAATTCCGGCTGTTGAAAGAATTGAAGCGGCCTGTTGAATTCCTTCTGCTTCTCGCTTGGCTGCAGATAGCTCCTGTCTATATCTAGACTCACTATTTCGCGTGGTTTCCAAAAAGAGCTCTTTTTCTTTTTTTACGACCGCCAGATTAGCTTGCTCTTTCTCCAGTTGTAATTTTGCACTATCAAGCTCTTTTCTTTTCTCTTCTCGCAGTACTTTCTGATCTTGAAAATTTACTTTACTGTTTTGTAGCTGGAATAATAGTCTTCGATCGTGTGCTTGTACAGTCTGGACATATTTATATCGATTGAGTATGTCAGAAAATTTGCCAGATGTAAGAAGGAGATTTAAATGATTGATTGAGCCATACTTGTAAGTAGCAACTACCCTATCCAAAAATATGCCTGTGATTTTGGTGAGAGATGTTTCTAGTTTGTCAATTTTGTCAGTCAGTTCGACTATTTCTCCCTCCAGCTGTTTTACTTTTTCCAGAACTGCTGCAATTTTTGAAATTGTCAACTCTATCTTGGTAGTGAGATACACAACTTGAGCTGCCATACTTTCACGCTGTGTAGAACAGGTATTTACGACATCCGTGTAACACGCTACCCGTTCATATACTTCTGATTTATCTTTACAGGGATCGCTTGTTGGACACGATGCTGCCCAAACAACACTATGAGAGAAAACAATAAGAATCACGCATGAGAGTATACGCCATAAAATGTTCATAGAGGAACTTATCTCATGTAGCGAGATACAGCAAACATGCTCCCAACTAAACCTATGACAAGGCCACATGTGGTAAGAAGCAACCATACAAGTACATAAAATGTAAGTGATGGCGGCCATACGGTAATCATAACTGGTGGTATTTGTACAAGACTAAGCGTTGGAATTCCTCTCAAAAATGATGAAAGGTACGGTTGTGAATAAAGTATTAGGATTGATACCAAGACGGAGGAAGTAAATGCACCTACCCATCCATACATCAATCCTTCCAATATAAATGGTTTTCTGATGTACCAGTTGGTTGCCCCCACAAGACGAAGAATTCCAATTTCTTCTCTGCGCATTGCAATTTTCATACCAATGCTCGTAAAAAGAATCAAAAATGTAGAGAACATAAGAAAGAATATAAATACAATTCCTACTTTTCTTACTGTTGATGTCCAGGATAAAAGAGTATCTACAACATCCTTTTGAAAGACTACTTCATCAACGACTGGATCTTGGCGCGCGACATCTGCAAGAGCTGATAAATACACTGGAGCAATTGCAGAGACATCAAGTGACGCCGGCAAAATATCAGCGGTCACCATCTCCAGAAGTAGTGGGTCGTCTTTATTTTGTTCACGATAGATAGCCAATGCTTGTTCTTGGGATACATAGGTTATAGTTGCTACTTTACCTGAAGCCTTCAATGTATCAGTCAGGCCGGCTGCTGCCTGTTCGTCTTTATCACTTTTGAGAAATACAGTGAGCTGTGGTTTTGATTCAAAGTAACTAAGAATGGCAGAGGAACCCGCGATGAGGATGAAAAATGTTCCGATAACAAAAAGTGTGATAAACATCATAAACACGGCAGCAATTGCCTGATACGGGGATCTGCGAAATCGTTTCCACATATTACTCATAACGACTTTTTTTCTCATCCTTTATAACTTTTCCATCGGCAAGTTTGACCACGCGTTTTTTCATACTGTTTACTACATCCGCGTTGTGTGTGGCCATAAGAACAGTCGTTCCCGTTTTGTTGATCTCGTTGAGAATTTTTATTATTTCCCACGAGGTTTTTGGATCCAGGTTACCAGTTGGTTCATCGGCCAAAAGAACTTTTGTGTGTCCTGCAATTGCCCTTCCTATTGCTACTCTCTGTTGTTCACCTTGTGAAAGTTGTATGGGAAAATAGTTTTCCTTGCCCTCTAAATTGACAATACCAAGAACTTGGCTCATCCTTCCCTGTTTTTCAGTTTCTTTCATCCCCAAAATATCCAGAGATAATGAGACATTTTCACCTACGGTGCGATCAAGTAATAATTTAAAATCCTGGAAAACAAAACCAATTTTCCGCCGAAGATAGGGAACTTTTCCTGAGGGAAGTTTGTTGATTTCAAGGTTATCCATGTAGACTGATCCCTTAGTAGGAAGGGTATCTTTGATCAAAAGCCGTAACAATGTCGTTTTCCCTGCTCCTGATGGACCTACGATAAATACAAACTCGCCATCTGCAATTTTTACCGTTACATTCTCCAAAGCAATTGCACCGCTGGGATATCGTTTAGTGACGTTGTCGAAGAGAATCATACATTTGGAAGAAAGAAGAATAAAATTGTATGGAAGATCCGATTAAAGTGTTTCAACCTTACCCACGTCCATAAGCCATCCGGCTTTCTTTGCTGCGAATGTTTCTCCCCATACTTTTACATTTTTACCTACATATTGGTTGAGATCAAGAAGTGACGAGGTGAGGTAAACTGTTTGACTATCTCCACCGGGACGAATCAGTTTGTGCGTACCCTCTCCGTTAATTCCTCCTACCTCAAGAGTTCCCTGTGCAGTATCTCTAAGAACTTTTTCTGCCGGCAGTCCGCCCAGTGCTGAAGGTGTCACTAAAGATCCTAAATCTGTCATTTGTGAAGGATTTGCTTGCGATATTTTTGACAATATAAGTCCAGAAAGAATCCCTGCCACGACAACGAGCAAATAGGGAAGGTATTTCTTTTTTTCCTCAATTGGATTTGTAGTATTAAGAGAATGCAATAATGGTTCTGTCATAGCTCTACTATACGATAATCGCAAATTTTTTCAAGTAGGAAGCGACAAGCTCGTCAAGATTACCATCAAGCACACCTTTTGTATCGGATGTCTCTACACCTGTTCGTACATCTTTGACAAGATGATATGGATGTAGAACGTAATTTCTTATCTGATTTCCCCAAGAAGCCATTTTATGGACTCCTTTCAACTCTGATAGATGTTTCACTTTCTCCTCCTGCATCAATTGCCATAGTCTACCGCGCAAGATTCGAAGTGCGGTTTCTCTATTTTGTCCTTGGTAGCGTTGCTCCTGACATTCAACAATGATACCCGTTGGTTTGTGCTTAAGCCGTACCGCGGTGGAAACTTTGTTTACATTCTGACCGCCTTTCCCTCCTGATCGGAAAAACTCCCATTCCAAATCGTCTTTCCCTATTTCAACCTCACTATCTTCATTAATTATGGGCAAAACTTCCACGAGAGAAAATGACGTCTGTCTCAATTTATCTGCATTGAATGGGGATTGACGTACCAGTCTATGTACACCTGATTCACCTCTTAAGTATCCATAAGCTAAATATTCAGGTATATTGAGCGTGGCACTTTTTATACCGGCTTCATCACCGGCGATTTTTTCAATCACCTCAACTCCCCAACCCTTTTTTTCAGCAAATCGAAGATACATACGCAAAAGCATCTCTGCCCAATCCATGGCTTCAGTTCCTCCCTGTCCTGCGTGGATTGAGAGTATCGCTCCATCCTCATCATGTGGACCGGAAAAGTAAAGACTAAATTCCAATTCATCCAGTTTTTCTGTTGCACGTGTTAGATCTCCGCAATTAACAAGTGCTTCAAGATCTTCAATTTCTTTTATCTTCTTGGTCAGCATTGATAACTCTTGCATAACTGATGCAGACGTAACTCTATCATTCCAGAAGGAAGGAACTGAAGATTCACTTTCAATTTGTGCGATGCGTTTCTTTTTGTCTTCGAGCTTAAGTTTTGTTCTAATATCATTGAGCCGAACACGTATAGTTTCCATAGATCACTATTCTCTCATATATTTGAGGTATTGTGAATTCACTATCTTGCGGATTAGACTGTTTGTATAAACCATGAAAAAAGTATTCAATCTTATACGTCATAAATTGGGTCGTTTGGGACCAGGTTTCATTACCGGTGCAGCCGATGATGACCCTTCAGGCATCGCCACTTACTCAATTGTGGGCGCAAAGGTAGGTTACCAACTCAACTGGATTGTTATCTTAACCATACCATTGATGACTGCAATACAGGAGATGTGCGGTCGCATCGGAATGGTATCAGGAATGGGTCTGGCTGGGGTTATGAAAAAATATTATCCAAAATGGCTCCTTATTTTTTCTGTGATGTTACTCACAATTGCTAATACAGTCAATATTGGTGCTAATCTTGGTGCAATGGCCGCCTCGATTCAGATGCTTATTCCATTCCCATTTATCATCTGGCTTGCCGTTATTACAGTTGTAACCGTTGTTATGGAAGTGTTTATACCGTACGACAGATATTCTCGATATCTCAAACTTATGGGGTTTATTCTGTTTGTATATGGCATTACAGCACTTATCACGAAACAAGATTGGCTCGAAGTAATTTTACATACAGTGTTTCCCCGTATCGAACTTTCAAAAGAATTTCTCATGCTTATTGTGGGATTCCTAGGCACCTCCATATCTCCCTATCTTTTTTTCTGGCAAACAGCCGAAGAAGTGGAAGAGGCAATAAAAGAGGGAAAGATTACTGAATTTGATGAACCTCCTTCTGTACTCAACGAAGAAATTAGTCACATGCGCAAAGATACAGCTGCTGGAATGATATTTTCACAATTAATTGCTTTTTCAATAATGCTTACTGCTGCTTCAACTTTTTACGCAAACGGCATAACAGAAATAGCAAGCCCTCATGAGGCTGCCCTCGCACTTAGACCTCTTGCCGGTAATCTTGCATTTGTACTTTTTGCGGCAGGCATTGTGGGTATTGGACTACAATCTGTACCAATACTCGCAGGAGGTGTTGCATACTCATTTGCGGAAGCCTTTGGCTTTAAAGAAGGATTAGCTAAAAAACTCACCGAAGCTAAAGCCTTCTATGCTACCATCGGTATTGCAACGTTAGTAGGTGCAGCAATGAATATTGTTGGGATTAACCCAATAAAAGCTCTCTACTATACGGCTATCCTGAATGGAATTTTGGCTGTACCGCTCATTGCAATTATTGTCAAACTCGCAGATGATGAACGAATTGTAGGATCTTACAAAAACACACAGGTTGGACGAATCGTTGGGTGGTTAACGGTTGGATTTATGGGACTCTCCGTATTTTTAATGCTTATCTACCTTCTCTAAAGGATGGGCTGATAGTATATCCTGCATAAAAGACGTAAATATACCTTTTCTGTCAACCGCAGAATTTACTGTTTCTATCCTTTCTTTCTCACTATCATTTTTTTCAAAAGTATTTCTTTTCAAGAGTATAAACTCATCTTTTTGAAGTCTTTCCGGGTGATATGATTTTTCCATTAAACGAATCTTTGAATTACTAAGTGCGTATGTACCCACCTCAGGGTAGTTCTCAAATTGACTTGCGGTAAGCTGGTTTCTTATGATTATTTGTGTTCCTTGGATATGATCTGTATAGAGCGATGTGTCCAGATCTTTCTCCATATATGCTGCAAGATGATAGGCAAAAAGTGGGATATGTCCACTTACTCTTTCACGTTTGGTGTAAAACGCAGTCGATGCGGTGAGGCGAGCATTAATTTCTGATACAAATATTCTTCCCGTTTTCTTTTCTACGAGAAAATCTATTCCAAAAAATCCCTTATATTTTTGACGTAGCAGCAATTTTCCTACTGTAGTGGTTATAAGAGTAATAATGTTTTTTTGCTTATCTTCTAAAATTCCATCTGGCCATTGTCTCCCGGACGTTGCAAAAGGATTATCATCGAGAATTTTTATTCCATTGACTTGTAATGCCGGTGGTCCTACCAAGACTTCATTTTTATAAATGCAGCAATTATTCAAAATAGTATAACTATCAATATAAGGACTTACGCGCACTCGTGTATGTGTAAATCGATTCTTTAGAATTTGAAAGTCGCTCTCAGAATGAATTAGATGTGTTGTCCTTCCTGCCCACCCGTGTCCAAACTGAAGAATAAAAGGTGTAGAAAAATGTTTCTGCAGTTGTGAGAAACTAAGATCACCCAATCGATTTATGATCGTGGGGACTGAATAATCTGATAGATATTTTTTGAAAATTATGGCTGAATTGATTTTGTTCTCAAATTGCTCATTTATATCAGAAGTATTGCCGATTGCCTTATAGCCACAGGCCTGGATCAGTGAGTCTATTTTGGGAGACGGTTTAAAATAGGCAATATACGCGTCACTGTCAGTGTTTTTTTGAATGTAATTTGATACCTTTTGATTTTCCAGAATTCTCCCTGCGTTATTATCTTGCTTTGTAATCTGGACTCCTTCCTCCTCCAAACAATAAATTTTTGCACCCTGTCGTCGTAAAACAGAAATCAAGGGATCAGATTGTGCACATAGAATATGGTAGGAAGGTAATGCATCCTCTAAACCGAGCCCGCGTTTAACGTCAGCCGTTACAAAAAAAATAAGCTTATTAGTGAATTTATCCATCCAATTTTTCATAAAGTACCGTAATATTTTCCAGTCAGCAAAACTACTGGATTTTTATATATGAAGCCATGTTTTTGTGCCTTTTCAACAGCCACAAACGCGGCGACCCCCTCAAATGAACAGTCGATCCCAAAAGAAAGAAGTTTGACTCTGGCATTTTTCATGGCGCTATCATCAATAACCCAACCAGATCCTTTACTTTTTCTAATGTAAGAAAGAGCCTCTTGCCTTCGCTGTGTGACGCGTGCCACTATTGCATCGGCAATACTCTTACTTGCGGGTATAAAATCCTTATCAAATTGTCTGGCAACCGGATTTACAGCTTGTGTTTGTACTGCATGAACGGCAGGTAAACTACCTTTCTCTTTATACCCCATTGCAATTCCCACCATTGTCGTTGCACTGCTAACAGGTATAAAAATAGCGTCTGCTAGTGGTACATCGCGCAATAGTTCAAAACTGATTGTAGAAAATCCATGTACAGCATTTGGGTCTGTAGATTGTCGAAGGTTGTAACCTCCAGTTTCTTTGGCATACTTAAAAGCCTGACTTATTGGTCTAAAACTTTCTCTGATTTCACAGTCAAATGACTCAAGTATATCGCGTTTTGCCGGATGTATATGGGGTGAGATAAATACCGTAAGCGATATACCTGCATCTTTGCAGTAGGCAGCTGCAGAGATCCCCGCATTTCCTGATGATGATATAACTGCTTTTTTTACTTTTGATTCTTTGAGCTTCCCTACGGAATAGGCCATACCACGATCTTTCACGGATCCAGTGGGGTTTAGATATTCGCATTTGCAAATAATTGAATCAACGAGTTTGATAGGAGTATTACTAGGTTGCATCATGCTGTTAAACAATGATACGATTATATACCTCTATGAATAAGGCACAAAATAAAGAAAACAAAACTTTTGCACCTTGTCCTGAATGCGATACACCAATTCCGCTTAAAGAACCACTTGAAATAGGAAGCGTGGTGGAGTGTCCCTCCTGCGCTATAGAATCAGAAATTTTATCGCATTCGCCTCTTACTCTTTCACCACTTGAAGAAGAGAAGTGACCAGTTTTCTAAATGATTCTTTACCTTTGACAAAATCCGTATAAAAGAATGCCGCAGCCGGAGACAAAAGTATCGTATCACCTCTTTTCGCTCTCTTATATGCTCTACTCACCGCCTCAGATAATGATTCTACAATAGTTACTGAGGTAGTATCTAAAATCTGACCTGCTACTTGGGACAATTCACTTTTCAACATGATCACAGATTTAGCTTTATGCTTTAGATCCAGAAGAAAATCTTTATAGTCAATTCCTTTCGTTCGACCTCCACATATAAGAAATGAATTGGGTCCTAGTTTTTCAAGTGCAGCGAGTGTAGCCCATGGAGTCGTACTTTTTATATCATCGAAAAATTTCACACCATTAACCTCCTCAATCAATTGCATTCTTGCCGGTAGTCCCAGAATGTTCGGAAGATGTTTTTTGATGAACTGTGATTCAAATCCCAAAACATCCGCTATAGTCCCAACAGCCAATAGATTTTCAGTATATTGATCACTTTTAATACTCATTATGTATTCATATATCGATTGGATATTTTTTGTATTCATTGATTTATTTTTAGACGAATAATAAAGCACTTTTAATTTTAGGTTTTGCGCCATTTCTCGCGCATCATCATTATCGTAGTATATGATTGCAGTATCATGGGTTGTTTGTTTTGCAAATAAAGAGTATTTAAGTCGCTTATAGTTTTCAAAACTGACCTCATCTTGATGATTTGGAAATATATTTGTTAAAACTGCAATTGTGGGAGCACGAGTAAATCCTTCTTGAAGCTGTCTATGGGATATCTCAAGTACTAGGAAATCCTCTTTTGTCATTGAGGAAAGATCCGACAATACTTGCATTCTCCACGTGTCATTTCCACCGAAATACACTTTTCTTCCTGCCGCCTCCAAAAACTGCACCAAGCCAAATGCTACGCTCCCTTTACCTACCGTTCCGGTAATTCCAATTACCGTGGCATTTGCAAAATCCAAATAAAGGCGGGTAAGTGAATAAAAAGGGATATCTTTTTTTTGGATCTTCAATAGTGGCTTATTCTGACTGTACAATCTCCATGATTGTGGAACAAACACTATGTCAGCATCTTCTATACCCACTAAATAATTTTCTTTCCATCGACAAGTAACTTTTTCTATTGAAGAAGTAAATGTTTGGAGATACTTTGCACGAACTTTTACAACAACACCTTTGTGCCATGTAATGAAACTTGAGTTTATGTTGGAACTATCAACAAAGTCATGAACTGTTATATTGGTAATATCGTTTTTTAACAAAAAATCCAAAATGCTACTTCCTTCTGAACCGGTTACCCCTACTATGTGTATATTTTTGGTTTTTAGAGATTTTAGAAATTCTTCCATATTATGTAAAAATTTTCAGACGATATACTCCATCACCTTTATCTGGATGAAAGTATTTTTTACCAAAGTTATCACCAGTTTTAGTTTTCTCTTCCCATTTTTGAAAGGACAAACTTTTATTGGCGTCTGTAATTGAAATACTACTCTTATGTACACCAGCCTGTGCGGTAACTGCAGACGAATGTACATAGATTAGGCGTTCCTCATTTGATGATAAAATAACTGCTACATGATGAGAACTATTAATACGAATAAGATCTCCCAGTCGGTAAGAAATAGTTTTGTCATCTATTCTCATTGCGTGAGGTGCACTGGTAAGGGTATTGGCATTTGTTCTTCTTATTCCCTGGGCAAAAACGTCATTTAGGGAGGCAACAGTGCAATGGGGATATTTGAGTCGGACTAATTCTTGAAGGACTCTATAAGCTAATCCAGAACAGTCGATACCGATATGTTCCATTTTTGCAAAGTTACTAAGCATTTTAGGATCACTAAGAATGTGCGGTTTATCAGGGCTCGATGCTACATGATTGTGAAGTGCTCGTTTGATTTGGGATGCTGTCCCTTTACCATTGTAAATGCCCCGGATTATGACTTTGCCATCTTCAATTTTATTCATCCAGTAGGGACAACAAATCACAGTACCAAAAATATCCATTCTCAAATAAGATGTGATAAAATCCTCTATTTTTTTTTCGATGTATTTATCGTCTCTCATAGGCATTAAAAAACAAGAGCAAATCCGGCGACAGAGAAGCCGAGTAAGACTCCCCCCAAAACATCTGATAACCAGTGTTCCCCAAGATATATTCTACTAATAATCATAGAAATTATATAAAAACCAGTGAGCACCATAAGAAATCGTCTACTACGTACGTTTTTTCGCAAACAATAGATAAAATAGATAAAAATACAGGCTATAAACACACTTCTGGCCATATGACCTGAAGGAAATGAAAAGTTAGTTTTTACAAGGAAACTGCTTGGCATGTAAAACGAAAATACATAACGATTAAGCATTGTTGGCGGATGGGGGTGATAGATAGACAATTTACCCAACAGTTCGATTACATAAATTGCAACTATCAGAAATATACCTGTAAAAAGTATCTTTTTGCGTATATAAAGAAAAACAAATATTGTAAAAATTGCTAGTAAAATTACTTCTGAGGATCCTGTAAGAGTTAGTATTGAAAATGGAATATCAGCCCATGCGGGAAACAGCCTTTGGAGACTCATCATGCTCTGATAATCGACGGACCGGAAGACATCTTTATGCACAAAAAATGCCAGTACGATAAATAAGAGTGAGGCGCAAAAACTTAAGAATATTATTTTTCTTCGTAATTTTGCAAATAGCATTTTATGGATTCCAAACATACTTACCATCGCTTTTTACACGAAGTGTAATATATTTTCCGGTTTGTAAGTAATTTCGCCTTTTGTAGTCCCAGCTAAATTCTATCCCTGAAGATAATGCACGAAGTATCATGATTGGATCACCATGAGAAACTGCAACAACGTGTACACCGGGATGTTTTTTTACTATCAGTTTCACAAATTGTTTCATTCGAAGAAATATATGCTCAATTCGCTCTTGTCCTTTATTATAATTTTTTTCACTATATAGATTCTGTTGTACCCGAACGTGATACTCTCGGGTTGTGATGCCCTGACAAAATAAGCAAACTTCATTCAATAAAAAGGATACTTTCGGTACTCTAGCCAGTATCTTCCCAAGAATTGTGCTTGTCTCCCGTGTACGCTTCATTGGACTTGTATAAATCTGGGAGACATTCATTTTTGCCAATTCTTGACCAGTTGCAATAATCTGCTTTTTGCCAAGAACTGATAGGCCAAACCCAGGTAAGCGACCATAAAGAATTTCTTGTGGATTTTCTACCACTCCATGTCGTAAAAATGTAATGGTAGTCTCAGTGTTAAGTATACGTTTCATATGCTTTAGCGAGTTTTTTAGCCTGAACATCCCAGCAGTATTTGAAACTTTCACGATAAGCATTTTTTCCTAGTTTGTTTCTTAACTTTGTATCAGTAAATAACGTATTTAGTCCTCTGCAAAGCTCAATTACGTTTCCGCTTGAAAAAAGTAAACCGTTTACACGATCTTCAATAAGATACTTTAGTCCACCAACACGAGACGCAATGACGGCTGATCCGCATGCCATCGCTTCCAATACAACCAATCCAAAAGATTCATAAACTGAGGGTAAAACTACCACATCTGCGCAATTGTAATAATAAGGAAGAATTCCATGCGGCTTACTACCGATAAATTTTATACAGCATTCCAAATCTTTTTGTGTAATTATTGTTTTAATTTTAATAACTTCTGGATGTTGCCAAAAAGATTTTCTGGAAATATCACCACCAATGAGAAGTAATCTGAAATTGTCTTTAAACGTTGCATCTTGAGAAACCAACCGAGAAACAGCTTGAATAAGAAAATGAATACCCTTTATCGGATCTATCCTACCTACAAATAAAATAATTTTTTTGTCATGAGGTAGATCAAGCCGTGTACGAGCATACGCTCTATTGTATGGTCGAAATAGTGCGTGATTAACACCAGGATGAACGATTGATATTTTTTCTTTGGAAGCCCCGTACGAGTGAATTAATTCGTGTTTTTCCAATTCTGTAGATGCAATAATCCCATCACAGTTTGCCACAACTTCCTTTTCCGTATTGAATCGACCAGCTTCGTCAATGCCTCCGTATCTTTTTTTTGTGGATGAAAGAGTGTGGTATGTGATTACCCAGGGAATATTTGTTTTTGCGGCAAGTGTAATGGATGATAAACCTGAAAGATAGTAATGTGCATGGACAATATCGTAGAATTTTTTATTTTTTAATATATATGATGCAACATGATTACCAAATTCTAAGGCTCCATGTGAATCGTGAGTTAGGGTATGAGAAATATGAATGATACGTACGTTTGAATTTGTCGTAAGAATCTTTTCGTCGTTCTCATCATGCTTTGGGGTAAAAATGTCGACTTGGTGGCCTTCCTTCGCTAGATAATTTGCGAAGTTTAATACGTACACGTTCATACCACCTGCCGTCAAAACTCCCAGTCGAGACATCGGACAACTCCAATAAGATAATTGTGCAATACGCATACATTTATTGCGAAACAACTGTAAACACTATATTATCAGATCCGATGCTCTCAGTCATTCTTCCCACCTATAACGAAGGAGGCAATATCGTTCCTCTAATACGCGTCTTGGAGGGTCAGCTGAAACGCGTATCGTTTGAGATACTCGTCGTTGATGACAATAGTCCGGACGGTACCGCAAAAATTGTAAAAAAATACTTCAGAAAAAAATCCAAAGTCAAAGTTTTTATTCGCAAATCAGATCCAGGTTTGGCTCATGCTATTTACTTTGGACTTCTCCAGACTAAGAGTGACTGGGTGGCTGTCATGGATACTGATTTTAATCATCATCCCAAAGATTTGATCACGCTACTTACTAAAAAAAACGCTTCAGATATCGTAGTTGGATCGCGCTATGTACGAGGAGGCGGCATGGAAGATAAACTGCGCTATGTATTAAGTTATCTCTACAACATGCTGCTTCGTAACATTCTTGGTTTACCCACCAATGATAGTCTCAGCGGATTTTTTGTGGCCAGACGACAGAAGCTTTTGCTGTTGCCCTTGGAAAAAATCTTTTTGGGGTATGGAGACTATTTTATAAGACTTCTGTATTATGCCAGAAGGCATTCATTTACTATAAAAGAAATACCTGTGTATTACGAAAATAGACATTGGGGAGAAAGCAAGTCGAGATTTATTCCAATGTTTCTGAGCTATACAAAAACAGCACTCGACTTACTCTTCAATTCTTAACTATCCACGCAAGGGGAACATTATCTATTGAAACGGTATAGACAACACTTTTGGTATTTACTCGTTCATTGACGTACTGTTTCAAATCTCCAAATTCAAAAAAAGACTGTCGGTTTAATACGACCGAATAATCGCTTTCCCAAATACTTTTTATGTTTAAAAGTCGTTTTAGATCTTCTCGCGCATACAGTGCAGCTGAGCTTTGTGCCATCGCTACATATACCGTAGAACCTGAAGGAGCGTTTGTGTTGATCCATTCGATCGCTTGTCTTTGTGGAGTACCCCAAAAGTCAATATCAAATTTGCTCTGTGCCCCTTTTATTCCTCCGGCAAATGCATTAAAAAAACTTGTCTGGTAAGGATGGAAATGAATAACGTTATATATAAGTGGAACTATAATTGCGAAAGTTGCCAGAATTGCCGGCGTTCTCCCCCATTTATCGAAAATAATTCTTATAATGGAATACAAACCAATCGCCGCCAAGATAGAAAGTGGATACACAATTTCTAAAAAATGTCGTATACCATCAATGGCTCCGGTACTAGAAGAAACGTAGCGCAAAAGGGGTACAAAGAGCCATAAAAGTATGAGTGTATAAATATGTTTCCCTTTACTACTTTTTGTAAAAGCAATAATTGTTCCAATAATGCTTGTGAGTAGAATGCCAAGAGGCAATGATACTCCTATATATATCCACGGGTATGAAAATGGTATGTTGATTCCTGATTGATATAATTTACCCAGTAGAAGAACCGGCATGCCCAACGTATTGTGTGAATAGAAATTTGGAAGCTGCAAAAGTTTTCCACTTGGATCTCTCCAAAATGGAAACCATAACGCTACTGCCGCTATCGCTGCAAGAGGAAAATAGGATAGCACTAAAATACGAAATTTAAATTTGGTCACATACCATAATCCACAAATAATCGGTATAACTGCTGAGTTGATCTTTATATTGAACGCAATAGCAAAAGAGATAACTGCCATAATTAATTCTCTCAAACGCTGGTAAGTAGCCAGTCGCCAGAACAAAAAGATTGCAAAAGCAAATGCAGCTGCATTTCCAACATCCTTCATACTTGTATGAACATATCCAAAATAAACTGGGATTAAAGAGAGAAAAATAGCCGAGAACATCCCCTGCCATAGACCGATAGATTGAGCCACAAAGATAAATAACACACCTACTCCAAATGATCCTATGACGACGATTGGCAGATTATATGCGATATCAAATGGTAATAAATGTAATCTATCAGATAAAATTACTTGTGAAAGTGACGGAATAATTTGAGTAAATGGTCCGAATGGGTCCTGTGTGGTGAGACGCGGATCAGGCGGAGCGAAAGGTATTGAAGACGGGTCATTGATCGATGGAACTGGTAGTCCAAGATGGTAAAGACCTGCATAATGATGATAGTGATAGTCCCAAGCGACTGGATAATCGCGGATGATTAAAAGGTGGATGAATAGATGTATTAATGTTATCGCTATACTAATAAGATAAATTTCTTTCCTGTGGTTCATTATTTGACTACCGCATCAAGTGCGGGATGACTTAAGAATTATAAAGCATGACATTATTCCTATTACAGAAATCACTCCTCCTATGATAAAAATTCGAGGATAATAGTAAAATTCGACCGTATGACTTCCTTTGGGTAAATTAAGTGTTCGAAATACATTTTTACTCAATACTATTGTTTTTGGCTTTCCATCAATCTTTGTTTTCCAACCAGGATAGTATATATCAGACGTAATCAACCGGCTTTCGCAATCATTGCCCGTAGCGAGTGAGATACTATTGATGGTTTCTTTAATAATTGATACTTTGCCTTCATTTATGTCATTGCAGTTTTCTTCGGTTGGGGTCAATGTAAACCTCGGTCTCAAATTTTCTACTTTGTACAAGGAATACGTATCCCCTTTCAAAATATTGGTATACAGATTAGTTTGTGCTGAAAGAGTATCGCGTCCTTTTTCTTCAAGGATATAACCAATATTTAAATCTGAAATGATATTATCTGACAATGTGATTGGTGGAATTTCAACATTATACTGGAGCAGAGAATCCTCTACACTCCCATTGTTTTTTTCTATATATGTATAATAGTTGCGAAGTATCACCGGATCATACCCACTTGTCGTATTTATTTGGTATTTCATAGCTGCGTTAAGTTCGAAATCTGAAAGCACCGGGGACACTACACGATAATGAGGTAATAATCGTGTCCCTTTTATTTCTTTTTGAAGATATGAAATGAGATTTTGATCATAAGATGCTGTGGGAAGATTCGTAAGAAATATAAAACGCTTACCAAAAGTAATTGATTCAAGAATAATAAGTAAAAGAATCGTTCCTTGAAATAATCGGTGTTTAATATTTGACACTGCAATCCCCGCAAGAAGCGATAACAAGACAACTGGAATTATCAGATGCTGAATCGGCATTCGGATGTAACGATAAAACGGCACCAGCGTATAAAGAATTTTATGAAGATTTAAAGGTGCGTGGTGGGCAAACGCAATCCAAAGAAATATCATTGAAATTAATGTAAAAAATCCAATATCTTTTTGGAGTGGAGTCAGCTTAAGTGGTCGTTTTCGGATAACCAGTACCACTTGATATGCGATAAATGCGATCGCTAACATGAGCAATATTCTTCCCATGAAATGATCAAACGGATTAGGTAGCGGTCCCCCACCCAAGTTAAAAACAATTTTGTTCAACTCAACCCTATTGAGAGGATTAAAAAATAATTTCAGTCCAGAAAGTGGTAATGATCCCCATGAAGCAAGATCGTAAGGTAATCCTGATCCTCGTATCGAGTGTTTCGCAAGTTCCCAGGTAGGAAGCCATTGTATAGCAGTGATAAGAAGCGCTACGAAGAGACAACATGATGCCCACCCTACCCGTCTGAGCGAATTGACAATATTATTTGGCTGTAGGTGTACCACAACTACACAATGGATTGCAAATGCAACTGCAAAGATAGTTGTATAGACAAGGTAAGCACCATACCCTGCTAATATAAGCATCGACCATGAAAAAACCCCTCCAAGAAATCGTCTTTTACTAAATCCTTTGGAAAAAATCTCAAACAGCAAGGAGAGTACCCATGGAATCCACACGGCAGTCGAAAGAAGATCGATATGTCCGGCATAGATGCGCGCAGCAAAATAACCACTTAGTGCAAATGACGTTGCCGCAACAAGGGCTCCAAATTGATTACAGTATTTTCGACAAAACCAATACATTCCAAGACCAGAAATGACAAGATGCACAGTGATGAAAAACGAAAAGGCTTGATTAAGGGGAAAGATAATAAATAAAAGTGTCAATGGATAAAAGGCAGCAATACTCGGATGGGCCAAAAAAGGAGTCCCGGAAAAAAGGTAAGGATTCCAAAATGGTATAGTTCCACTTCGAATGCTATCTGCTAAATAACCTTTCCAGTAGTAAAATTGAGTGAGAAGATCTCCACCGTAGATGATTTTTCCAGAGGGAGGGGAAATCGCCGGCCACATAAAATAAAGCACGGCAACAATTATCACTAGAATTGGTATCCAATCTCTTTTCAATTAACAATAGTAAGTTAATTCTTTAACTGCAACTTGTCATTCCTGCGAAAGCCACGTCAGACGTGGCGAAAGCAGGAATCCACGCCTTCTAAATGTATGGATCCCGGATCAAGTCCGGGATGACATTGTATGTAATTCTATTTACTTATTTAGCTCTGTGATAATATTATTTGCTTCTTGTGATAGTGCTGTATCATTTTTCACCATAGCTTTCTCCTCATCATTGAGCCACTCACGTTTGCGCATTTTATCTACGATCCTTTCTGCATTGTTTCTGCGAGTTGTCAGTATCGTAATGAGACGATTCAATTTGTTCTGATCGATCCCTTCTGCATTTACTACTTGTTGCCATGATGGCAGTACTTCATTGATTTTTGTTGTAAGATTCTGCCAGCTTTCAATTTCAGCAGCTGTATAATTGGGGGGTACGTATCCTCCTAAATGAACGACAACAACTTCTGTGGGACAATCTTTAAGGTTAGCAAGGACAGTGGACACTCCCATATCTTGATATTGTGAAGAATTTAAAAGTTTTTTTGTATCGGCAAACTCTATGAAATTGTCGTATAATTCCTGAGCCTCAAAATTTCCTCGAGTGAAAAATTCAGCAAAAATTATATTACTATATCCTGTCTCTCTGACCGCTTTGGAAAGTGTCACACCGCTTCTGGTTGCCTCTGTAGAGAAATCGTCTGTCTCTATCATCACGTAACCCCTTCTTTTGGCGGAACTGGATAGAAGAGAACTAAAGGTGTACTCTTTGAGGTTCTCTATGCGACGTCTATCGTTCACTAGTTTCACGAATTCCTGAACATTAAGTGTGGCTGTATTGGCTAGACTTTTATCGAGTTTTGTGTCTCGCCACAATAGTCGGTATTCGTCCTGATCGTCCCACGGAATTACGTAATGTATGTCAGATAGATTCACTAATCCCAGTTCAAACCGTGAATCCAAAGACGCTTTCCGATTGTCTCCCAAGACAAACACAGATCCTTCAGTGACGGTTAATGGTCTACAATCTGGCAAAAAATCTCCACCGTAGCTGGATCGCGGTTTGGCCGTATAGGGTTCATCAAGTATTGATCCATTTATATATACATACCCATCACGAAGTTCAACTGTATCACCGGAAAGTCCAATCACTCTTTTTACAAATCCTGCCTCCTCTCCATATTTTTCTGTGGTAATTTTTTTGGTTGCCTCATTATCAATCTCCACAATATCCTGCCTGCCTATGGTATAGGAAAATAGGGGTTTACCAAAAAGAGTAAGTCCTGTAGGGAAACGCCGCATTTTCGGCCATGCGACAATCTCTTGTACACGCACAATATCGTTTTCACCCGTACCTTTGGGAAATGTAGGGTACATAGATCCAGTACCTGATATTTTAACTTCTTCCTGAATAATTCCCCGGCTTACCAAAAATTGAGCCGCAACTGGCGAGATACTTGAACCAAGAACAATAATGACAACAATGTAAAATATAATGCGTATGATCGATTTAACCATAGGTGAGAGTTTGGGCTTAATTAATGATTATTATAATAAATACACCGCTAGGGCGCGTAAGCAATTATCATGTTTATTTAACCAGATTGCTTCGCGCCACAAAGGGAGGTACCAGACGGTACCTTCCAAAGGAGCGTAATCTAAATAATCTGGAAAGATTATTCAGAAACGACTCCTTAGTATAGGAGATGTGGACCAATTTGTGAATGGACTATACTAAGGAAGGCAACGAAGACTTTATAGGTGTATCTCTGACATCCCGCTCATTCTATGACCACGTAAAAATTTTGTCAAGTATGCTTGATATGCTTGATATAAAAGACTTTACACATAAATGCGCTATAGCACATTTATGCGCGAAGTAGTACACTTTCCCTTGTGACTGACCAATCCTCCACTCCACGCACTAGCGACATACTCAATCTTCTCGGTGCGGGCGTGCTCCTGAGTGCTGCATTTCTTTTTCCTGGTGCTACTCTTGCACTTGGATCAATTGCCAAATTCTATCAAGAATCGAAAAGGCAAAAAGACTTTCGCCAGTGGGAACGATACAACATACATAGACTGCGCTACATCTTGCAAAGGCTACGGAGGCAAAAAATTATAGAAGTGAGTGATGAAGATAAGTTTTCTATTGTCCGTCTCACGGAAAAAGGCAAACAAAGAATGCTTAAGTATCAGCTGGAAGAAATGTCACTTGCCCCACCTAAGCACTGGGACAGAAAATGGAGATTGATTATTTACGACATTTCCAAATTTAAAAAACGGGAACAGAATACATTTCGACGAATGCTAACGAAACTCAAGATGCTTCAACTTCAAAAAAGCGTTTACCTCACCCCATACCCTTGTCATAGTGAAATAGAATTTCTGCGCGAGTACTATGGCGTAGGGAAAGAAGTTATGTACATTGTAGCTGACCGATTGGAAAATGAAGATGTATATAAAACCTACTTTGGACTATGATTTTAACTCATACTTCCATCAATTCTCATCACCACTTTTAATTTACTTTCATAGTCCATTCAAGTTGAAAGGTGATTATGCACAATAATGAGCTATAGCGTATTATTGTGTTTTTCTTTATATAGAGGGATTTTTACTTTAAATTGGTACAGTTTGAGTATGTTTGTCATCTATTCGTATTTTCGGGTGGGAGGATGAGCTGATGCCTCCATAAACGCCAGCAATGGATAATCTGCTAAAGAGGATGATCCCCCTCCCACTTTATTCTAAAGGACGTAAACTACATTTCTTCACAACTTAATGACGTTTCCACACATATGTGTTATAGCGTAATATAGTGTTTAACCCATTCTAATAGTATTTTTTATAACACATTGTTGTGTAATTGAAAAGTAATAATAAATATAAGAGTAATCCTGCTAACATGGCAAAGCCGAGATACTGGAGGTATTGGGGAAGATAAATGATAACAATTGTTAATTGCTGATTGTTGATTGTTAATTGTTGAGGAAGCTGCCAGTCGTTGGACTAGTTGTTGACAAGTAGTTGACGACCCTAAT
>Ga0213870_1000188_pt1 | contig 32578 bp, 31 predicted proteins | sample WICALVC2017_Meta_FD_160119 | JGI IMG/M metagenome (GOLD analysis project Ga0213870, IMG submission 160119) | Freshwater microbial communities from subterranean cave lake in Wind Cave National Park, South Dakota, United States - WICALVC2017 | ecosystem: Environmental > Aquatic > Deep subsurface >... | reverse complement strand
TAAAACGAGAGAGGAGAAACATTCTTATAGTATACGATTTAAGATTTATGATTTAGGAATAACTATTGCTCCACCACTTGGATAAGGAGCGCTGATCCTCGCTGATTTAATATCCTTTGTCTTCCAGAAAATTTGCGCAATTTTTTGGACAGTATCTAAAAGTTCTTGGGCTGCTTCTATATTTACTTCTTGGCGAGCTTTGGATGCAAGTTTCATAGTTTTAAAAACAAGATTGTGAAGCTCTGGATATTTCTTCAAGTGTTCATCTTTAAAATAATCTCCCCACAAAACTCGAATTTCATGTTTAACAAGTTCTGCATGTTCTTCTTTTACTTTTGTGTAGCGGGAGAGTGCATGAATAAATTTCTTTCTTTCCTCAATAGGCGCATTTTTATCAATCTTTAAATCGAGAATAAGATTCGTCATTCTAATAACAGTATGTGCTGCCATTTGCGCATTGTGCGGATCATAAATTCCACAAGGAATATCGCAGTGACCATAAACAATTTGTGTTGGTAAAATTTTAGATGCCAATAAAAATAATCTTTGCATTATCATAATCTGATAGTAATACTAATCTGCTTTCTTGTCAACCTTAACTTTGCTTTAGTTCGCTTTCAAATTTATTCCACTTCCTGAAAGCTTTAAACATGGGCAAAATTCCTAAAAGATATACAAGGAATACTATCTGTTCAACGATCCAACCAATAAACCCAAAAATATAAAAATTATTTATCTGTAAAATCGTAAAATGGCCTTTTAAAGGAACAATATATCCAAAATGAGACAACTTATATTCTTTAAGAGGCAATTTTTTTATAAGTCTATAAATATTCTCTGCTGCAATTTTTCCCTGTTTTTGGGCAACTTCTGCAACTAGTGGCGCATACTTTTTTGTTTTATGATCTATAAATTCCGCATTATCACCAATAGCAAAAATGTTATCAAAACCTACAACTTGCAAATAATTATTGACTATTAATTGTCCTTTTGCATTGGTCGCAAAACCGCATTTAGCAATTATGCTTGCCGTCCTTACTCCTCCTGTCCAAATAAAGATATCGTACTTATAAGAATTACCAATATCTGTTTTTATGGCATCTTTGTTTACACTTTTAACATACTCGCCCAAACAAAGTCTAACCCCAAAACTCTCTAGACGTTTTTTGGCGATTTCTGATGCTTTTTGGTCTAATTCTTTTAATAAACGCTCAGATTTTTGGACAAGCATTACCCTCATGCAGTCATCTTTGCAAAAAAGTTGTTTTGCAAGACGTTCTCGAAAACTTATAAGTTCTGCAACAAGCTCTGTTCCCGAAAACCCACCTCCCCCAACAACAACATCTATTACTCCTAATTTTGCTTTTTTGTGATATACATTTTTGATCGCTTTTTTAATCTCTATTGCATCGGATAAAGTTTTTAAGGAAAGAGAGTGTTGTATAAGCCCATGTATACCAAAATAAGCAGGTTCACTTCCCAAAGCAATAACCAGATAATCGTAATAAAAACAAGCCTTATTTTTTGTTCTTATAAACTTATTTTCTGTATCAATTAAAGTAACTTCTCCACGAGCTAAACTGACTTTACGCTCAAAAATTTCTTTTAAAGGTATTGCTATATTTTTTTGCAGTGTTTCAGATGTTGCAACCTCATAAAGTGATGGGGTAAACAAATGATAATCATTTTTATCTATAAGGGTAATTCTAACATCAAGTTCTTTTGCGCGGCCTACAAGCTCCAAGGCTGTTCTTACACCGGCAAATCCACCACCTAAAATAACGACATTTTTCTTGAATCTCATGGATACCTCTAATAAAATCTTATAGAGTTTACAGATATTTCTCAAGGTGTATACTACAAATTTTTGTGATTGACAGGGAAAATTGTAAATGATATGTTAATAGAGTATGGTGGATCCTGCCCAAACGGCTTTATTTTTAGTGATTATTGTTTTGGCTATTCTTCTTTTGGCTTTGGGTATTCAAGTATTTTTTATTCTTCGCGAACTTCGTCAGACAATTGCTAAGGCAAATAAAGTTTTGGACAATACTAATTTAATTACCCAAAAAGTTTCTGGTCCTATTTCAACACTTTCTTCTTGGGTTTTAGGGATTAAAGCAGGATCTTCTTTTATAAATCTTTTTAAAAGAAATACAAAAGCAAAACATCATTTTGTAGGAAAGGAGACACATGGAGAGCAACAATAATGGAGGTAACAAATTTCTAAGTGGTTTTTTGCTAGGCGCACTAATTGGTGGAGGAGCTGTTTTTCTACTAAGTTCTAAAAAGGGGAAAGAAATTTTAAAGATACTTTCAGAAGAAGGGCTAGACAAGATTTCTGATTTGCTACAAGAGCAAGAAGATACGATGGAAGATGGTTTTGAAGAAGATGAGGTTTCCTCGGTTAATGGTGAATCAGAAGATAATACCGTTAAGGAAGAAAAAAAGCCCTTTGTGAGAAGATTCTTTAGAGGAATATCAAGGCGTACTAAATAAGCTCACTTAGTTAACGTATTTTTGGATATTTAAGTTATGAGCTTCAAGAGTTTTGGCAAAGTGTAAATGTCCAGATTTATCAGAAATGTAATACAAGTAATCTGTAAGTGCTGGGTTTAAAACTCCCTGTAAGGCATCAAGTCCTGGGTTTGCAATAGGAGCCGGTGGAAGACCAATATTTTTGTAAGTATTGTAGGAAGAATTAATATTTAAATCTTCAAGGGTTAAATTTTTCTTCCACCATCTTTTCTCATCTTTTTGATAGCCTAAACTATATTGCACTGTTGCGTCAATTTGTAAAGCCATAGAAAGCTTGAGTCTGTTTAAAACGACAGAGGCTACAAGGGGCCGATCTTTTTGGAATTTTGCTTCGCGTTCTATCATAGACGCAATAATTACAATTTGTTGAGTCGAAAGATTACTGTTTGGGTTTTTTATACTCTCAAATTTTTTGTCAAAATTATTTTTCATAATATTTATTATGAGATTAATATCTGCATCTTTTGGAATAAGGTAAGTGTCGGGAAAAAGATATCCTTCATGCTCTACAAGTTGATTCCTCCAGCTTGATTGATAATTTGGTACATTTTTTTCGAGCGTATCTGCTATTTCTTCGGCTCTTTGTCCTTCTGGAATCGTAACCCAAAGATCTACTGTTCCATGGGTAAGATTTTGGGCGATTTCTTCAGCGCTCATAGAAGGACTTAAGCGAAAATCCCCTGCCTCAATTTTCTTATCTAGCCCTAATTTTTTAATCATCAAGAAAAAAATAATAGGATCTTTAATTAAATTTTTAGTTTTAAGTTTGTTTGCTATTTCGCGAATCTCTTCCCCTTTCGGTACTACGAAGATATGAAATGTTTTATCGTTTGGGCTTGCGGGACTAAGGCCATTCTTCCACCAAAACATGCCTAAAATGCTTGCTATAATAATAAGAATAACGAGTAAGAATAGTTTTTTCATACTAAATCCAATATTGGAAAATGTAATAAAGACTCTTTTGCTTCTTTGAGAGTATATAAATTTTCGCTAAAAAGTGTATAGAGCGTTTCTCCTTTTTGAGCTGTCTCTCCAATTTTTCTGTCTAAAAATATACCAGCACCTTTCTGTTTTGGTGCACCTAATATTTTTGCAATTATAGTAAGATTTTTACTATCTATACTTTTTACAACCCCATTTTTAGACGCTGTTATTTTATAAGAAAATTTCCCCGGTTTTAAACCCTCGCTATCTATATGTTGGCGACCGCCTTGTGCGTAAATTATTTCCTGCATTTTTCTAAAAGCAAGACCGTTTCTTAGAATTTTCGTTGCCCATCCAAAACAGTTTCCATAATTTTTTTTAACATAAGTCTGAAGTATTTTTGGAGAATCTCTTAGACAAATCTCTAAAAGATTTCCGGCAAGATTTATACTTCTAATCTCAAGGTCTAACGGACGATTTAGTTTTTGTTGTAATACTCTAAGAGCCTCTCTAGTTTCTAATATTGGTCCAATTCCCCGTCCTTCTGGTTGATTTGTTTTATGAATTAAAATACGAATTTTTATATTGAACTCTTTTGCTAGATACTCAAATTTTCTTCTTAGAATTTCTGCATCTTTTAGCCCATGTATTTTTACTGTTTTACCATACGGTAAATCAATTACAACATGATTTGAGCCAAATGCAATTTTTTTAGCCATTATAGATACTATAATTTTGTCGAAACTTTCCAATATTAGTGGTTTTTCTATATTTATAAGCACATCATCCGCCGGGGCTATATTAAAGCTTCCTCCCCATACAATACAACCATTTGTTTTTTTAACTATTTCATATATTTTTTCTTTTGTAAATGACACTTGGGCTAATGTCTCCATGTCATCTGCTGTTCCACCTGCTGTAGTTATTGCTCTTGATGAACTTTTGGGGATAGTAAAACCAGCAGCAGCAACAATTGGCACAACAATAAGTGTTGTACGAGTTCCCGGTACGCCTCCGATGGAGTGTTTATCAGCAACTATCCCTGAGAATTTCAATTTTTCCCCGGTTTCAATCATTGCTTTTGTTAAAAAATAAAGCTCTTGATTAGAAAATCCTTTTGAATAACCCGATGCTGCAAAGTAAGCTGTTAAAACCTTTCCCAATCGATTATGAGCCATCTGATCCATTATTGAATATATTTCTTTATAAGTTAATGCTTTGCCAAGTAGTTTTTTTTGTATTGCCTCAATTGCAATATTTAAGTCTTGCATAATTATTCTTTTATTTGTTTAATGCCTCGAGAAATAATTCCTTTTATAAGAGAAACAATAAAGTATATAAGAGTATTTGTGACTCTATAAACAGTTGGCCAAATTTTTATTAAAAATTTCTTAATAAAATTACTTTGATGCATAAAGTCGTGGGACTTATGACCCGGCTTCAAATTTTTTCAAGGCTAGCTTTAATAACAAGTCTTTTCCAAACGGTTCCTGGAGGAGTGCAGGTAACTAGGGTTACATAAGAATTGTCAAAGGTTTGAGAAAATACGGATGTATCAGATGGATCAACTACAGAAATACTATATATTTTATACAAATAAGATACGCCATTTACGTGCGTCAAAATTTTGTCTCTAACTTTAAGTTTGTAGGCATTTGCAAAAATCGTTTTGTAATCTTTAGGATTAAAAAGCTGTGGTAAGGTAGAATGGCCAAAGATTACAGCATTGCCCAAATCTCCTGGAATACTTGTCCCTTGGTAATTTATTAAATGAATTCCCACATTATTATCAACAGTTGACACATAGGCGTTATCTATTTGTATTTTTGGGATAGAAAGAGTATAAGAAGAAACTTTAGGAGATCCTTTTTTACCTAATTTACCTGTATTAAGGGTTGGAAACCAATTTTCTGCATTTGTATAATCAACTCCAGTTAATGTGTTTCTAGCCTGAATAATAAGGTTTTCTATAATAGAAGAATTTACAACAATTGATTTTGGAATAGGCGTTGTAATATTTTGGGAAGCAAATACTCTCTGGAAATAAATTTGCCATAAGATAAGAGGAAAAAATATGTAAACTGCTATCAAAAGTCCTACTAGCAATAATGCTGCACTTGCAATTCTAAGAGATTTTTTTAATAAATTTCCAGACGTTTTTTTGTAATAGTACTTACTCATTTACGTTGACAATAATTTTTATATTTTTGGAAGTTTTAGTAAGTATTTTTGGCAAGAATGGAATATTTGGTGAGGATGATATATTTATGTCGGACACTTGGGGAATTTTTGAGAGTTTAGCTTTAGCAACCTCATAAGAAATGCCGGCAATCATGGATGCTAACGACTTTTTGTCTATCTTAGGCTGTAATAAAGCTTTAATATTTAGATTTGCATTAATATTATCCTTTTCCCGAACAATATCTTTAATATCTATTTTTAGATTATCGTAGTTTATGGTCATATTATTTGAAATATTATTTTGAATAAGAGAGCGGCTTAACGACTTAAGATCGTCGTTTTTATAAGCAATGCTTTCATAAATAACCGTTGCGTTTAGTGTTATTTTGTCGGCCTGTTCTCCGATTTCTTTATCTAATTTTTTCTTGTCTAGGGCTTTATTGGTAAAAATAGGAAGTAAACTTTTATCTTTTGAGATTTGTTTTGCAATATCATCTTTAGCTTTGCTAGCAAGTAATTTCGGCAGTTCTTCCAACAACTTATCTACATCGTTTTTTGAAACAACAGTAACTTCTTTTTTTGTCCCACCAGAAAAAGGACTATCGTTTTTTGCGACTATATCGGAAGTATCAAAATTGGAAACACTAAGCTTGGTTGCGGAGGGAAGGTTTGATTCTTTGCCAATTTGTCTTGCCGTAACAGAAGCCTGCGTTGTAGTAGGAGAGACTGTTTCATCTGCCGAATGTGATGCAACACCTTTTAGAGTAAGAGAATCATCGAGTGTAAATTCCAAACCATTTGGAGATCTTATTATGGTTGCCTGTAGAAGAGTTTTTTCTTGAGTAAGACTATTAAAAATTGTTACTTTGCCTTTTGCATGACTTCCTATTTCTTTTTTACCTGTTGTTGCAATTGAGTTTGAACCTTCTTCCGATACAGATACTGTTTCTCCCGCAATTACTCCTTTGGAAGGATCCGAAGTTGTGGATGTTGAGAAAGAAACATTTTTATTTTGCTCTATTATTCTTGGTTTTATGGTTAAAACTACTGTTGCGCTTGTTCCAAATAAATAATAAATAAAAAATAAAGCTATACTAGCAGCAACGACAATAGGAATAAAAATATTTTTTTTGCTAGTTGGAATGACGGCAAATAATGATAAAACTTTTTTAATTGGAATTTTCTTGAGACGGGAAAGCATGGACAAATTATCTTTTACTCTTACTAAGAGTGAATTTACTTTAGTTTTTGATATTTTGGGAGGGACTATTTCTTGTTTAAAAATTTCTTCTTTTTTTTGCGGGATAGGACTTATGATAATATCTTTTTCGCCAATAAACCCAAAGTCAATGAGTGAGGAGTACTCTTCTTCTTGCTCTTTTTCTACCTCTCTATCTATTTCTGGAATTGATTCCTCTTTATTTAGCCCTTCTTTTTTCTTGGGTTCTTGCAATACTTCAAAACCCATTTGAGTTGCAGCCCCAAAAAGAACTGCTTTTGCATCAAAGTTGGGAGGAAGAGTTGCTATTTGAGGAAGATGCAAAAAGGGTAAGCTCTTACTCCAGGAATGAGAAATAAATTCCTGGCTTAGATCTTTTTCTCCATCAAAAAGTATAATTCTAGATGGTAAAATCTCCGAAGTTTGGAAATGTTTTAAAAGGGTGTCGACAGTATATGGGACAGATTGGTGAATTTCAGAACTTTTTGTTTCTATAATACGTCCTACTCTAATAAGCGTTACTGTTATAGACTTATTGCCAAGTTCAGTAAGAATAGTCGATACTGGTACGCCTTCTTCTTTTTGGAGAAGGTGAGAAATAGCCTGTGTAATGACTAAAAATCCTATTGGAGTAAGTCCTAATTCATCGCATACCTTTTTAAGCTTTAACAGATACTCTTTTTTTATCTTGTCGTTTTCTACCCAACTTTCAATAAGACCAAAAATTGTTTTTTGAGCCTCGGTGTTTTTTGGCAGAGACTCTTCGGCAGAGGATATTGTCTTATCCAAGACATCAAGCATTTCGTCCATGGAGGCAGTCTCAATTGAGTTTTCGAAATATTCTACGTGATGACCAATTACCCTAATTTTTCCATCTAATTCTTCAAAAATTACAGCATTTGCCTTTTCGTTTCTTAAAACGAGTACTAAAAAATACGAAAAAGGATTCTTTTTCTTAAAGAGTGATATAGAAGGTAGTTTCATATTATCCAACAATTGTGTATAGCCGTCTTTGTCCTTTACCAATATTTTCTTGCTTAACTATCTTAAACCTTTTCAACTTTTCTGTAAAATCAACGTGTGGTCCTCCACAAAACTCTTTTGAATAAACTCGCCCTGAGGCGGTCGTTGGGCCAATAAAATAAACTTTTACTTTGTCTTGATATTTTTCGTCAAATAAACCAATTGCCCCAATTTCTTTTGCCTTTTTTAAAGGCATTATTTCAAAGTGAACTTTTAAATTTTCTTTTATTTTTTTATTTACTATGTCTTCTGCTTTTTTAATTTCTTCATCTGTTATTTTTTTATCGTAATTAAAATCAAATCTTATTCTCTCTGTTGTGATATTAGATCCGGTTTGGTATACATGATCGCCTAAAACATCTCTAATTGCCTGATGCAAAAGATGTGTGGCAGTATGACCCATAATGGTTTTTTCGTGGGTGTCTGCTAATCCTCCAGCAAATTTTTGTTTTGCACCAAGTCTTGAGATATTCTGATGCTCTTTCATTTTTTGAGCAAATTTTTTATCGTCAAAAATAAAACCAAGACTTTTTATTTGCGTAGGGGATAATCCATGAGTTGAGTAAAGAGAGAATGCATCGTCTGCTGAGATTTTAACAGTCCCCATAAGTTCATCACCAATTTTATGAGTATACTTTTTGGCAATGAGTGTCTTAGCGTTTTCTAATGTTTTTTTGTATGTTTTCTCTTCTGCAAGAACAGCGTATTTGATTTTTTCAAAGCTGGTTGCAAGACCAGGATCGGTGTCTTTATATTGTTCGACAATTGATTCAATAACAGGAGTTATTCCACTCTCTCCTAATATATGGTAATTATCAAAACATCTTCGCAGTAGTCTTCGCAAGATATATCCTTGTTCTTTGTTGGATGGATAAACTCCAGCGTTTATTATAAACACAGATGCAACTAGGTGGTCAATGACAATCCGAATATTTTGTGACCATTGTTTATAGTTTTTATTAGTTGACAGCTCGATGGTTCGAGCTATCGAACTAAAAAGGCTAGTTTCAAAAACGTCGTTTTGATTTTCAACTGCTGCCAAAAGCCTTTCCAGTCCTCCGCCAAAATCAACGTTCTTCTGGGGAAGTTTTTTAAAAGAACCGTCCCGTTGCTTTTGGTGCTCCATAAAAACACTGTTGCCAATCTCTAGGAATCTGCCGCATGGGCAGTTGGGATGACACACATCTCCAAATTTTTTATCGTGGGGCGTTTCAAAATCATAGAAAACTTCGCTGTCTGGTCCTCCTGGTTCATTGGTTGGCATATTCGATGGTACGCCAGATCTAGACCACCAGTTTTTGTCAACACCGTAATACGAAATTCTGTCTTTTGGATTAAGTCCAACATTTTCGAAAATCTCTTTCCAAATATCTGCGGATTCGTCGTCTCTTGGAACATCTTTATTCCCTTCAAAAACTGTTATGTAGAGTTTTTTTGGGGAAAGTTTTAATTCTTTTGTTAAAAAATCAAAAAACCACGGGAGTTGTTCTTTTTTGAAATAATCACCGAAAGACCAATTTCCAAGCATTCTAAAAAAGGTGATATGTCTATTATCGCCAACTTCATCTATATCTTGGGCTCGGAAACAATTTTGTACATTAACTAGTCTTTTTCCCTGTGGATGAGGTTCGCCCAAAAGATATGGAACTAAAGGCTGCATTCCAGAGCTGGTAAAAAGGGTGGTTGGATCATTCTCTGGAACAAGCGACGCATTAGGAATTCTTTTATGTCCACGCTTCTCAAAGAAAGAAATGTATTTTTGAATAATTTCGCTTGCTGTCATCATACGTTTATTATAGCAAATTTCAGAAGGAGTTAAGTTATTTTTTTATATGCTTTATGACTAGGTTAGAAATATGCTCTGGTGATATTTTTTTGATCTTTCTAAAGACTAAGACCGGCGGGTGGTCGTAGCTTTGGAAACTTTCGTCGGCAAAATCATCGCTAAAATAAAAAGGATAATTTGTTACTGTTTTTACCAATTTAAAACCCAATTTCTCCTCAAACAATAATTGATAGAATTTTGAAGTATAAGGATACTGTTTAGGATTTTTTAAAATTGAATAATAAACTCTTCTGCTTGAAATAACAAAGTAATCACTTTGCGACAAGACTGTTGAAAGCCTAGAAATTTTCTCCAAATAATCCGGCTCATACACGGGTAATTGAACCATTTGATATCGTTTTCCCAAATTTGTTTTAAGCTGAAGGGGAAGGCTATCGTCCCAATGTTCGCCAGCAATAGTACTTTGCGTAGCAATATTTTGATAAATCCATGCGGATGCTGCTACTCTAGTGTGAGATTTTGTGTAAGTATTAAGATAAAGCATCCCATTAACAATAATGAAAAATAAAAGGATTAAAATGGTAAGTTTTCTGAGTCTAGCTAAAGCTATAGAAGCCCATATTGATAAAAAAGGAAGAAGTAAAACATAGTATCTAGAGAATTTAGCATACCATGCTCCAGCCCACAAAAAGTAAAGGATTGGATAAATTAGGATAAATAAATATATGTAATTGATGACCTTTTTTTCTTTGAGCATCTTAAAAACAAGTATTAAGCCGATAAAAGATAAAGGTAAAGAGATAAAACCAAAAGTGAATGGTAGAATTTTCACTAAAGGATAAAGATAGGGTTTTGTTTGTTCATAAATTATGGTATAAACTGGTTTATATTTTCCGTACACTACACTTTGCTCGTAGTGTTGTCGTTCTTTAAAAAGGGTAAAATCTATAATTTGGTAAGGGGCTAACGCAAGCCCAGAAATAGTGGCTAAGAATACAAAGAGCAATATAAAAAAAATTAGTTTTTTTAATTTTTTTTCTTTCAAAAAAATAAATATAAAAGATATTAAGGGAACAATAAGGAAAGTTAACCCAACAATTTTTGTTGCGTAGGATATTCCACTTAAAATAGCCAAGGGAATAAAAAGTAAATAATTTTTATTCTTTATCGCCTTAATTCCTAAGAGAATAATCAAAGTTATAAGAAAAATTTGTATGCTTTCTGTTGTATTAAAGTGAGCATGCTGAATACTGCCTGCTGAAAAAGCAAAAATAATGGCTGCTATTATGCCAGTCTTTCTATTAAATAATTCTTTGGATATAAGAAAGATTAGGGGAATAGTTAAAATGCTAAACACAGACGACACCAAACGACTTACGAATAAAAAACTTGAATTTGGAAGAATAACTGCATGTGTTATCTTGTAAACAAATAGAGGGAACGAGCCGTAAGAGAACTCTTTTGAATTTAGCGGTGAATCTGGAGATAGTAAAAGATTGAGTTCTTCTGGAATGTAGATATTTGAACTGTTGACGTATATCCTTTCATCTGGATGTAGATAATGTCCCTCATCCCAATTGAGATTATAAAATCTAAAAAATGCTCCTAATGCAATAATTAAGAACAGTAAAACTTTTTCTTTATTAATGCTTCGACTTTGCCATGCACCAGACGGTGCGTGGCTTTGCTTAGCATTAATCCTGAGCCCTTCGGTGCCGAATGGATTAATTTCCCAAAAATTTTGCATAGTTTTCTTTTGAAAGCTGTTTGGTTTTTTTAAAAACTCTGATCACCGGGTGGTCGAAAACGCTCCATGTTTCCTCAGCTGCCTCATCGGCAATCTCCAACTTTCCTCCTACGCCAAGACTTCGGAGGACAGGCCAATTTCCAATTTCCAATGTGGGATACGAATGGAATTCTTTAATTTGTTCAAAGCCCATTTGTCCATTAAACAGTGCGTCATAAAAGCCAGAAGTTTTAGGGTAGAGATTTCGTAATCTCTGGTGGTTATAAAATACTCGGCGACTCTGTATAAGAAAATAGTCTGAAGTATCCAATGCGTCAATAATTCTTTCACGAGTTACTGGATCTTCTTCTAATCTATAGAGATCAAGTGATATTCTTAGAAAGTTTCCGCTAAGAGGAAGATCAATAGTATTGCCGCCCTCCACCAAAAAACTCGCTCCTGGTTTCGCATGAAATTCAAGCCATCTAGATGCTGTTATGCGAATATCATTATTAGTATAGATTGAAAAAAATGACATTGTCCAAAGCACTGTGCCAAACACAAGGACCCCGCCTAAAAAATAATAAATGGATCGCTGCGTTTTCTTTGCAAAAGTTTGCAAAGAAATGGCTGCAAATATGGCAAAGAAAGGAAATGTTGGAGCTAAAAACCTTGTCCATTTGGCAAAAAGAAAAGCGTTTGTTAGGAATAAGGACAGAAACGCGAAAACAAGCATGATAAGCTCTATTTTTGGTTTTCTAATAAAATTGATAACAAGAAATATAAGCCCTGCGCTTGAAAACAAGAAAAGAAATGGTCCTAAAGCATAGGGAAAGATCTTTTCTGCCTGAAAGATAATTGGTAGAGTATCTATAAATTGCCTTGTGTAAAAAACCGGAATTTTTCCAATTGCCAATCCTCCTTCGTATTCTAAGTTAGATTTGAAGGCATGATAGTCAAGAAAAACATAAGGCGCGACAACGGTAAAAGCAGCAATGACTATAGCCAAGCTTGTAATCGTAAACAAAATTAAGCGGAAAGGCTTTCTAAAAAACTTAAGAATAATTCCCGCGAGTATGACAAACAAAAAAACAGCAGAACTTATTTTTACGCCCAAAGCAAAACCTAGAAATACAGAAGCCAATACTAAAAATAAGATTTTGTTCTGCTTGAGAAATTTTATGGTGAAAAGCAAAGATCCAAATAAGAAAAAGGTTAGAGCGGACTCCGGAGTTGCAAAATGAGCTTGTTGAATGAGCCCAGGAGCTAAAGCAACCAATAAAGCCGCAAGATAAGAAAAACGCCTTTCCATGAAAGACCGGCAGATTTTATAAACAATAATTATGGTTAGGGTGGAAAATAATGCCGAATAAAACCGACCAATGATAAAAGAATTGAAAGTTGAAAGTTGAAAAGCCTGTCCTGAGGTAGTCGTTGAATTGAAAGTTGTTGAAAGAAAATTGACTATCTCTTGCGTAAAGTAAATTAAATAGATAGTTACTGTTCCATAAGAGAAAAAGTGCGGATGCATTTGGGTTGGAAAAGACAGTTGATTAACAGAGGCAGCAATATGATACTCATCAGGATGGGTGAATAAACCATGACCCCAATCTAGCTTGTAAAAACGAAGAAAAGCACCAATTGTAAGTATACAAGTTATTAGGAAAAATAATTTCTGTTGTTTGATAAACTGGATCATGGGAAAGAAGTGCCTCCTCGGGTTTTGATAAAAAGAAGACAACCTAAAGCAACTATAGAGAGGCCAAATATGCCAGCAATTAGAATCGATGAATTACCAAGTGGCGTTTCGGGAGCAATAGTTGGTGTGGCTTCGCTTATTGGCAAAGGCGAAGGGATTGGAGTCGCGGTTGGTACAATTGCGGTTGGAGTTGGTGTAGAGGTTGGAGTTGGTATAAGTGATGGCAAAGCTGTTGGAGTTGGAGAAGGCGTAGGTATCTCAGAAGCAAAGACTACAAAAGATTGAGTTATATTTTGTAATATACCTGATTTATTTTTTGTTTGTATCGAAATTGTATGTTTTCCTGGAGATAATGCTTGTGTTGGGCGGAAAAACCAGTTGCCAAAAGAATCTGCCGTTACCTCTCCCTGTATCGCAACTTGTGAACGTATAATAACTTGCACTTTTTCGTAAGGTGTTGAGACGCCACTAAACACTGGTTGTTGATCAGTAAAACTTTGGTCTTTTTTGGGAACTATAATACTGGGGTTTTGAGCCGAAGACGATGCAAGCTTTGAAGCAATAGATGAAAAACCCGAAAGCTCAGAAGACTTAGTAGCGGTAGGCTCTATTCTTTGCGTAAAATCATAATCTTGAGATAAAGTTATTACTGGAACAGGATTTATTTGTATTCCTAAGAATAAAACACTGGATTTAAGAACGCCATTTGTAATTATCATTTTAATAACATTGTTTTTGTCAAGAGTTACAGGGGAAGATAGATCTTGCGGCAACAAAGAGTTTAATGCCAATAAGTAAGTGCCGTCGGTTTTAGATAGAGATGAGATTTCTTGTGCTTTGTCAATCTTAGCGTATACTAGAGCTTCTTTTGGACTTTCTCCATTTGGAAGAACGATTTTACCTGTAATTGGAGTTTGTGGAGCTTGTGTAATTTTAGGTATGGATGCAGTTGTTGTTTCGTAAGGTATATTGTTATTTAAAAACGTATTTTGTCCTGAAGTAATTGTGAAAAAATAGTGAGTGTCTGGTTTAAGATAATGCAACGTAAAATTGTGGATTTTATGAGGTCTAATTCCTTCCTTTTGGTCTCTATCATCTAATGCAGTTTGTCCCAAATTTTTATCTTTACCAAAATTGACTGAGCCTATATTTTCTACTTCTGTCGTATAAGACACAGTAAAACTGGTGTCTAAAATATTGGTAATTTTTACATTTTGTGGAGTTTGTGTGACGTCGGCACGACTCACAAAAACAGTACTACTTCTAACAAGTATAGACGTCATTACAATGCTAGTTCCTATTAAGAGTATACTTAAAAGAGTTGGTATTCGTTTATCCCAAAATGTGCTTCTCATGGATTAATACTTGCTGCATTCGTTGCTGAAGGTTCACTAATAGAAGGCGAAGGGATTAGGGTTGGGGTCGGAGTTGGACTTAAGGTTGGGGTTAGGGTTTCTGCTTTTTGAAGTTGGAAGACTGGCACTATTCTCTCTCTTTCTTTTAAGTTAGAGATTGTTTTAGTATCAAAATTTGGACTTATTGGCAAAATGTTGGTATTTAAAGTACCAGATATAGTTGATGTAACTGAGTTATGGTATATATTAAAAACAATCCAAGCTACAACAATTAATGTCACTGGGATTAAAAGAAGAAGAATGTCTTTTTGTTTCATAGTTTATAATAAGCTAAACCCCGAAGACTAAATCTTAGGTCTCCAGCTTTATCGGCAGTTTTGTCGATAGAAAATGTATCAATACTAATTATTCTTTGAATATTTACTATCTTAGAAAAAAATGCCGATATATCTTCAAAACTACCACTGCCGCTTAGAGAAAAAGAATGTGAGTAATATTTTTTTTCTCCAACATTTTGCTTAAAAAGTTCAACTGCAAGACTTTGTAAATTAGAAATACGGATATTCGTATTTTTAGCAATAGATTGAATTTGTGCCAAAAGAAGAGGAACTTCAGGTTTATTTGGTATCGAATCTAGCACATACGGAATATCTCCTTGGATGTCCGCATACTTTTGCTGGAGAACAGAAAGGTTTCTGATTTTTTCCTCAAGACTATGCTCGACAAATTCATTGTCAGATAGTTCTTTTTTTAACTTTACAATAGTTGAAAGTGTTGGATTTATGGCAAACATACCAAACAATGATATGGTTATTAAAGTAAGTATTATATTTGTAAATTTTTGCGTTTGCTCATTTTTGAAGTTGGGAAGCACTCCAAGATATCTTGCTTTTGTAATATCCTTAATGTTTTTGTTTGTGATGAACATATATTTACTACACACGGTGCTTAATACCATGGTTTTTAACCATGTATGGGAACGGTGGTTATTCCTAGCCCCACGTGCCTTAGCACGTGTGTAGTTTATTGAAAATCAGCTGTAAAACTAACTATTAAACCCCGTGATGGTTTAATTTGTATATTATCTAGATTTAACTTTCTTATCTTGGGATAAGTTTTTAAAGAGTTTATGAATAAATTTAGAGAAGATGTATCTTGTGCAATTGCGTTCATGCTTATTCGGCTTTCATTCATAATTAAACTGCTAAGCGTCAATCCTTCTGGTGCAAAATTTTGTATCTCTTGGAAAATTTTTATTTTCCCAACCCCACTACTGGAGAAGGTTGAAGCTAAAGCTAAACGGTCTTGTAAATTACGATACTGATCTTCGCTGCTCTTATAAGACTTTACTATCAATTCTTGCTGTTTTATTTTTGAGTGAAGGTCAATAAGTTGTCTATCTAAAGAGAACCTGTATAAAAAGGCCGATAAGGCAATTAATTCAGTTATTATAGCCAATAAGCGACCAACTGTGAGCGCCCAATCTGTAAACTTGTCTATAAAAGCTCCTTGTCTATTTTTGAGAAGATTTATAGAAAAAGTCTTTTTCTCCATATAATACGTAACTCCTACTAAATTTAGTCTAATACTGTCCTCAGAGAATGTCTAGGGGTATTTTAGATTTAGTCAAGGGGTTGCTATAGAAACTTTAGTTTTTGGTGGCTTAGGCTTTTTAGCAGATAGTTTAGAAAGAGTTGATTTTATTCTCGAAGCTTTGTTTTTGTGAATTATATTTTTTTGAGCCATTTTGTCTACAACACTTACTGCTTTTTTAATATTTTCTTCTGATGGATTCTTTTGAGCCATTTTAACCATTTTTTTAAAAAGATTTTTAAGGCTTTTGTTTTGCAACTCTCTTTTTATATCTTGTCGCAATTTTTTCTTTGCGGATTTTATTACTGGCATACGCTCATTTTATCATGGTATACTATAAACCACAAGCATGTAAACTACGATCATGTAAACTGCTTGTGGTAAGCTGCAACAATATGCCAAGAGATTTTTTGAATAAAAGCCTCAACCTAATACTTAAGAGACAGACAAATATTCTCTCTGCAGCATTTATCATAATGATAACTATTGTTTTATCGCAAATATTAGGTTTGGTAAGACAAAGGCTTTTGGTTGGCATCTTTGGTGCATCAGATACTTTAGGCATTTATCTTGCCTCATCTCGCCTGCCTGATTTTTTGTTTCAAATAACTATTGCTGGCGCCTTATCATCTGCTTTCATCCCAGTATTTTCTGAATATTTAGTAAAAAAAAACAAGGAGGATGCTTATAGGCTTGGTTCGACTCTTTTTGTTTTGGGACTACTTAGTTTTTCGGTTTTATCTTTAATTCTTTTTATTTTTGCCAATGATTTTTTAAAACTTATGGCACCAGGATTGTCTAGTAATCATATTACTCTCATGGCGAGCTTAATGAAAATAATAATTTTTGGAGAGCTTTTGTTTATAGTTGGAAGTTTTTTATCAGTAACTCTCCAATCGTATAATCATTTTTTTATTCCTGGAATCGCCTCTGCGCTTTATAACCTTGGGATAATTATTGGTATTCTAATCCTTCATCCATTCATTGGAATTTTTTCGGCAGCTTATGGAGTTATATTGGGATCAGCTATTTTTCTACTTGTTCAATTGCCTAAAATTAAAAATGTTGGTTTTTCTTTTCTTCCAACATTGTCTTTAAAAACTACTGGAGTTTTAGAAGTTATAAAATTAATGTGGCCAAGAACCCTATCTATTGCTATTTTTCAGATTGGAGCTATTTTAACTTTTACTCTTGTTTCTTTTCTACCAAACGCAGGAAGAAATTACGTAATTTTCGATTATGCCCAAACTCTAGCTTTTGCCCCCATAGTTCTTTTTGGACAAGCAATTGCACAAGCCGCTTTCCCAATACTTGCAAGAGAGAAAAATAATATAGATGAATTTAAAGAAACATTTATAACCAGTCTTAACCAGATACTCTATTTAGTCTTGCCTGTATCAATACTATTTTTGGTCTTAAGAATTCCAATTGTGCGTTTGATCTTTGGTGCAGCTCAGTTTGACTGGCAAGCAACAGTTTTAACAGGGAAAACTCTTGCATTTTTTAGCATTTCTATTTTTGCGCAGGCTCTCATTAGTTTAGTTTCCCGTGGTTTTTATGCACTGCATGATACTAAAACACCATTATACATAGGAGCATTTTCTACAATTTTTATGATTGTTTTAGGGTTTTTATTTATTCGTATTTCACACATGGGAGTTGATAGCATTGCCATTGCTTACTCTATTGCCAATATTGTTAATCTTTTAGTTTTATTTATATGTCTTGATAAAAAAACTGGCGGATTTAACAGAGCAAACTTGATATTGCCAATTTCTAAGATTTTTATTGCAACTATTTTTACTGGTTTTGCTTTGTATATTCCTATAAAACTTTTAGATCAGTTAGTTTTTGATACAACCCGTACAATAAATCTTTTGCTTCTCACTGGAGTCTCAAGCGTTATTGGACTTAGTCTTTATTTACTTTTGACATGGCTTTTTAACGTAAAAGAAGCAACAACATTTTTGTTAATCTTCAAAAGAATTGGTAACTGGAAAGAAATTTTGGCAAAAAGCAAAGAGCCAATCGAGAACACCACATTTAACCCTTAATTTGTTTAGCTTTGCGCCTTCGGTGTAGCCTCACAAGTTTTTTTCTGCATAAAATATTCCGTATTTCCACAGTTTCTTCTTAAGCGCCTTATATTGATAACGCCCAGAAACAAAATTTCCGGTTTGCACCTTTGTTCTTATTTTAAAAAATTCTGCAATCTTTGCCAAAAATAATCCGGGAAAAGAATATAAATATATTTTTCTCGAAGAGGGCATTATATTTTTTGTTATATCCGAAAAGTAAGTCTTACTGAAGCCTACATTTTTTGAATAATTTTTAAAATCCTGGCTTGTTCCCAAAGAATTAACTAACGGTCTATGCCCACCACTTCAGTGGTGGGTAGGTGGGGTACAGGATGGTGGGGTTCTAAACTGGTAAAATGGATACTAGTGACTCAACTGAAGAAATTAAATCATTGTACCTACGTTGCAAAGTATCATCTGGTATGGATACCAAAATTTAGGATGGATGTTTTGGAAAAAGGAATAGATTCAAAATTGAAAGAGATACTTCAAGGCATTGCCTTAAGGTATGGATGGGAGATAGATACTTTGGAAGTAATGCCAGATCATGTCCATCTGTTTGTTTCATTCCCACCAACAGTCTCAATAGCTCAAGCTGTTCAGGTATTCAAAGGAGTTTCAGCAAGACAGCTAAACCAAGAATTTCCTCACATGGAGAAAAGAATCTGGGGTGCACCACTTTGGGCTGATGGATATTTTGCATCAACAGTCAATGATAAGACCACTAGCTCAATCATCCGTCAGTACATCAGAAACCAGAAGAAACAAGAGAAACAATTAACGTTGTTCTGAAGCCACGGGCTTTAGCCCGTGGTAATCACTGCCCATCCATTAAGCCATTTTTTCATTAACTTATTCTCCTCTGCATTATAATTGTTTTTTGCAGCAAAACCATCGGCAATTATCAATCTACCATTCTTTTTTAATAGCCGAAACGCCTCCATAATAAATTTTTTCTTATCGTTGGCGTGACAAACGGCTTCTATCGCCCAGACAACATCAAACGAATTATCAGCAAAACTTGTATTCAAAAAATCCATTTTATAAAATGTGACCAGTTTTTCTACGCCATTTTTTTTAGCGTTTTTAGTCGCAGAATTAACTTGTTTTTGGCTTAAGGTAATACCAATTGCTTTGCAGCCAAATTTTTTAGCAAGAAATATAGTGCTTCCCCCAACACCACATCCAGCATCAAGAACAATATCGGATTTTTTAACATCTGCTTTTTCGGCTAAAACCTCATTTTCCCTTTCTAGGGCTTGAGGTAGATTAGCTACCTTATTGTCCCAATACCCAGCGTGCATGGCTAGACACGTATTTAAATGCCAGGCTAGCTTATAATCAATCTCGCAAGAATCATAATATTTTATTATTTGACTTTTATTTATAACCATGATTATAAAGACCTAATCGCTTTTAACATACCCGCGATATATTATAATACAAGATATTATTAAAATATAACATAATTTCTCTAACGTATGAACCAAGCAAATATTCGAAATTTTGCCATTATTGCCCATGTTGATCATGGCAAGTCAACGCTTGCCGATAGATTGTTGGAGTTAACAAAAACAGTGCCAAAAGAAAAAATGGCAGAGCAGTTTTTGGATCAAAACCCTATCAGCAGAAGGCGAGGAATCACAATAAAGCTGGCACCAGTGAGGATGCGTTATAAAGTTCAAAGTTCAGATTCAGAATACGTTCTGAATTTGATTGATACTCCTGGCCACGTTGATTTTTCGTACGAAGTTTCGCGAACCCTTGCTGCGTGTGAAGGGGCTATTCTTTTGGTAGATGCTACGCAAGGAATCCAGGCTCAAACTGTTGCTCATTATAGAGAAGCAGTAAAAGAAAAACTAACTCTTATTCCAGTTATTAATAAAATAGATTTATCTAATGCTCAAAAAGAAACTGTAGCCAGTGAGCTAGTTAATGTTTTTGGATTCAAAAAAGAGGAAATCATTTATATTTCTGCCAAGACTGGAGAGAATGTTACCTTACTTCTTGAGGAAATTATCAAAAGGGTTCCGGCTCCAAGCGGTCAAAAAGAAAAAACTTTGCGAGCGCTAATTTTTGACGCTATGTATGATGAATTCCGCGGAGTTGTTGCTTATGTCAGAATTGTTGATGGAAAACTAAAGAAAGGGGATAAGGTTAGGCTATATCAAAACAACATAGAATCAGAGGTTACAGATTTGGGGTATTTTTCTCCGCATCTGGTTTCTTCCGGTGAACTGACAACAGGTGAAATTGGATACATTATTACAGGGATTAAAGATATCCGAAAAGTACGTGTTGGCGATACGATAACTCAAACCCAAAACTCGGAAGAAAAGTTCCAACCGTTACCAGGATATAAGATTCCAAAGCCTATGGTGTTTTTTGGTGTATATCCTAAAAGTACAAATGATTACAATTTTCTCAAAGAATCTTTAACGAAGTTAACTCTTAACGATACAGCCTTAACCTATACAGAAGAATACTCATCCTATTTGGGAAGTGGTTTTAGAGTTGGATTTTTAGGACTTTTACATGCAGAGATTGTAAAAGAACGGTTAAAGCAGGAATTTAATTTGGACATTCTTTTGACAATGCCGCAGGTTTTGTACGAGAAATCCTTCGACTCCGCTCAGGATAAAAAAGTAATACTCGAACCATATATGAAATTATTGGTTTATTCGCCAAATGAATATATAGGACCAGTTATGACTATGTGTCAGTCAAAAAAAGGAAATCTTCTTGATCTGTCATACCACGAAAGCTATGCAGTTCTTACTTATGAATTACCATACAGTATGTTTATTCGGGGGTTGTCGTCTGATTTAAAATCGGTTTCAAATGGATATGCCAGTATAGACTATACGCTTATTGACTACAGACAGGCCAATTTAGCACAACTTGAAATTAGAGTAAACGATGTTGCAATCGATGTACTATCGGAATTAGTTTATAAAGATGAATCGACTCGAATCGCAAGGGAAAAAGCAGCAGCTTTAAAAAAATCATTGCCTCGCCAGCAATTTAGACAAATTATTCAGGGAGTAATAGATGGAAATATTGTTGCGAGAGAAGAGATTCCGCCTTTTAGAAAGGATGTCTTAGCAAAAATGAGCGGAGGTGACAGGCGAAGAAAAGATAAATTATTAGAAGCTCAGAAAAAAGGAAAGTCACGCCTCCTTTCTCACGTCAAAGTCGATATTCCCCAAGAAGCTCTGCTATCGATGATAGAGGGTAGTTAGAGGGAGAAGAATATAATTCCTCCAATTATAGATAGTATTGCTCCAGCTATACCAATGCCAATTATTTTAGCTGATGGTCCAGTTGGTGGAATCGGACTTAGAATTGGAGATGGCGATAATTCATCTGTTATAACAGTTGGGGTAATTTGTGGCGTAATTTGTGGCGATTCAGTTGCTGGTGGAATAGGGGTTTCGCTTGCTACAACAGTTGAAGAACTAACTGTTATAGTTTGAGCACAGTTACTTACCAAGCTACTTAATGTTCCATCGCTTCCAGTAAAGATTACAGATGTAGTATATGATCCTGGATTTTTATATATGTGAGTTTTCTGAACACTTACAGAATTTGTGCCAACGCCTCCTCCTTGTATAACGTCTTCGACTGGACCATCTCCAAAGTTAAATGTTGCCTTAGTTATAGTTCCCACCTTTGTATTTGCTGATGCTGTAAATGTAATTGAATAAGGGGCGATTCCAGTTGTCAAGCGGTCAACGCCAAGGCCAGTACAAGTAATATCGCTACTTGCTGGGGTTGCTGTTGGGATAGGCGTAGGAGATATTTCTTTCACTGTTACTATTGCGGGATTTGTTGTGGATAAAACATTTTCACCTGTCTCGTCTCCTGATGCAACAGATAAAACTTGGGTTCCGGTTGCAAATACTATTTTGGTTCCATCGGTTTGAGCCAAAGTTTTAAAACTAATAGTTGCGATTTTGGTTTTTGTCTGTATGGCTTTTGTTGGGTCTGATCCAATAGAAAGAGTAACAGATGCAGATCCAGAGATGTATGTTGGTTCTTCAAGTACTGTTTGGAAGGCAGTTGTAAGAACAAACCCTGCCTCAGATATTTCAAGCTTTAATGGATCGTAATTGATGATTAGTTTAGCAAAAGAAATTTGGTTGGGAGGAATTCCTGCGCCTGGGTCTAGCATGATATCAAAGTTTATTATTTCTCCAACTTTTGTTGCATCAAGTTTAGGAGGATTAAAAGAAAGAGACGTTGATGCCGCTGCTTGCGTTTTTGTTTGCTGTTGTTTTTGTGCAACATAAACAGATAAAGGTATTACTACAAGCATCACAACTATAAAACCTAAAAGAAGTATTTTTTTAGCAGAAATTTTGGTCATATATTTTGTCCTTTAAACTTATCGTATATAAGAAAAAAGGTTATGTCAACCCTTTGTCTACTATAGGTTATTGACAGATTTTTTCTTTTAGTGTATACATTTATAACAAAATTGCCCAAAATCATATGACTTCTAAAAAAATGAATATTAAGCCCTTATTTGATAATGTTCTTGTTAAACCTCTTGCGGTCGAAGAAAAAACAGCAAGTGGAATTGTCTTGCCAGACAGCGCAAAAGAGAAACCTCAGATGGGCATTGTGATGGCTGTAGGCCCAGGCAAGAAAAATTCAGCGGGAAAAATTATTGCGATGGTTGTTAAGGTTGGACAAAAAGTTATGTATAAAAAATGGGGCGGCAATGAAGTTAAGGTGGATAGAGAAGAGTGGACATTGGTTAGTCAAGAAGATATACTAGCAATAGTTAAAAGTTAATTTTTAACTCTCAACTTTAAGTTTATGGCTAAACAATTAAAATTTTCAGAAGAGGCACGCCAGGCGTTAGTAAGAGGCGCAAATATTTTAGGCCGTGCTGTAGTTACAACTCTAGGTCCTAAAGGTAGAAATGTAGCATTAGACAAGAAATGGGGCGCACCAAATATTGTCCATGATGGTGTTACAGTGGCCAAAGAAATAGAACTTGACGATCCATTTGAAAACATGGGCGCACAGCTTGTAAAAGAAGCTGCTAGCAAAACCAATGATGTTACTGGAGATGGTACTACTACAGCTACCCTTCTTGCTCAATCAATAATTAACATAGGTTTCAAAAACGTAACTGCTGGAGCAAATCCAATGATTCTTAAGTCAGGAATCGAAAAAGGAGTACAAGAGATTGTTAAAGAGATTGGCAAAATGGCAAAAACAGTAAAAGATGTAGATGTTGTAAAAGTTGGTACTATTTCGGCACAAGATCCAAGAATTGGATCGCTTATTGCTGAGGCGCTTAGCAAAGTTGGGAAAGACGGTGTTATAACGGTCGAAGAAGGAAAAGGACTAGAACTTTCTATAGATTATAAAGAAGGAATGGAATTCGATAAAGGATATGCATCTGCCTACTTTGTTACTAATCCAGATAAAATGGAGGCAGAAGTTGAAGATCCATACATTTTGATAACCGATAAAAAGATTTCTGCTCTTAACGAACTTCTTCCGTTCTTAGAGAATTTGGTTAAGGTTACCAAAAATTTGGTTATTATTGCCGATGAGATAGAAGGAGAAGCTTTGGCAACTTTAGTTGTTAATAAACTAAGAGGCACATTTAATACTTTAGCAATAAAAGCTCCTGGATTTGGCGATAGACGAAAAGAAATGCTTGAAGACATTGCAATTCTAACAGGAGGAATAGTTATATCTGAAGATACTGGTCGTAAACTTGAAAGTGTAACAATTGAAGACTGTGGTAGAAGCGACAAAGTATGGTCAGATAAAGAAAACAGCAGAATTATTGGCGGAAAAGGAAATATTGCAAAAATAAAAGCAAGAATTTCCCAAATAAGGCGAGCAATTGAAGAAACAACTTCGGATTTTGATAAAGAAAAACTTCAAGAAAGATTGGCAAAATTATCTGGTGGCGTTGCAGTTATTAATGTTGGTGCAGCAACAGAACTTGAAATGAAAGATAAAAAAGAAAGAGTCAACGATGCCGTAGCAGCAACAAAAGCAGCCTTAGAAGAAGGAATTATTCCAGGTGGAGGGGTGGCACTTCTTCGCGCACGTAAGGTATTGTTAAAACTTAAAGAGAGTCTTACTGTTCCAGACGAAAAAGTTGGCGTTTCTATTCTCTACGATGCATTGGCAGAACCTATTAGATGGATTACAAAAAATTCAGGCGCAGATGAGGGTTGGGTTGTAAATAAAGTAGAAGAATCCGAGATAGCTGATTATGGTTTTAATGTTATGACTATGGATTTTGGGTCTATGCTTAAGGCTGGAATAGTTGACCCTGCTAAAGTTACACGTTCGGCAGTACAAAACGCAGCAAGTGTAGGCATGATGGTTCTTACAACAGAGGCATTAGTTACCGATTTGCCCGAGAAAAAAGATTCTTCAATGCCAGGAGGCGGCATGGGGGGAATGCCAGGAGGAATGGGAGAATACTAGAAAATTGAAAGTTGAAAATTAAGGTCTACATTTTTTCGCCGAAAGGCGTTTTTATTTATTTGTAATACCGCACCCCATTTGCTATATTATTCTAGATATTTACTCGATCATGAAAAAAGTTTTTGTATTGATTGCGCCACTTTTTATAGCAATAATTATTTTTGCGACCGTTACTTATTTTTTAAATAAAAATTCAGGCAAAGGAGCTTTACAGGTAACTTCTTTTCCACAAAGCAATATTTTTCTTAACGGAAAACTGATTGGAAAAACACCGCTTTGTATGGGAACAGAAAAGTGCAAAATACAAGATATGTTATCAGTTGGAGAATATTCAATCAAGCTTGATCCGCTTAAAGGAGACTATACACCATATGACACAAAAATATCTATAAATAAATCCACTCTTACTGTTGTTGATAGAACATTTTTAAGTGGCGCAGGATCGAGTGGAAGCGTTATAACACTATCTCCTATTTCCGACAAAAAAGACGCACAGCTTTTGGTTATTTCTCTGCCGACTTATGGCAATGTATTTTTAGATAGCAACCAAGTTGGAGCTACCCCACTTTTGCTTAAAAATCTAACAGAATCAGATCACGATTTGCACATTACAAAAGATGGATACTCTGATAAACTTATTAAAATTAGAACCGCCTTGGGATACAAGTTAACATCTTTAGTTTTTCTTGGAGTAAATCCCAATTTTGCAAGTATTTCGGGAGAGCTTCAGGTCAAGACTCAAAATACTACCGAAGAAGCAACAAAATCTGCAACTACCGCGTCTGACGCGGCAACCACCTCTTCTCCAAAAATAGCAATTCTTAATACGCCAACTGGGTTTTTAAGAGTAAGAGAGGAAGGGTCAATCAGTTCTTTGGAAATAGATAGAGTTCTTCCAGGTGAAGAATATAAACTTATTGACGAAAAAGATGGTTGGTTTAAAATAAAAACTAAAAATGACAAAACAGGTTGGGTAAGCGCCCAATACGCAAAGAAAAGATAAATCCGCAGGTGCCCTCCTTAGTTCTCAAATGAAGTAGATAATTGCGATAAGTAAGATAATCCAAATAAGTACGGTTGCCAATAGGGGTTTGTCAGACAAAAGAACTCTTTCTGGGCTTTCTCCTTCTCGTTTTTCGTAGATATCTTGTAAATAGCGCATGAGACCATAAACGACAGGAGCAATAGTAATCATTAGCCACTTTCTTTGGAAAAATTCTGGAAGAAAATCTGGCATTAATATACCAATCCCCAATTTAAACCCTCTTGGGTTTTCCAAAAATGTAAATAGAGAATAAGCAATAAAAGTAGATGTTGCAAAAATGGAGGCATAAACATCAAGAAGCCTTTCTGAATAATGAGATAAAGATTTTCTTACCGCTCCAATATTTACATCTTTATTTGTAGAAAGAAGGGTCAGTTCGGATCTTCTTTTGCCAATTGCCAGAAATAGAGAAACAGAGATTACTGTTAATAACAACCAAACCGAAATATGAAATCCCGAAGCTGCTTCTCCTGCATAAACTCTTAAAATATATCCACTTGCTATGGCTAAGATATCTACAATAGCAATACTTTTTAGGAATATAGAATAGAGTAGCTGAATCAATAAATACACAATTACTAGTATAAAAAATCCAATGTTCACAAATAAACCCAAAAACAAAGAGGCTACTATTAATACTAAGGCTATTATAAGAGCAAGAAATATAGGTATATCTCCATGCGCCAAAGGCCGAAATCTTTTAAAAGGATGGAGCCTGTCTTTTCTTATATCAAAAGCGTCATTGATTATATAGGTAGCAGATGACAACATACAAAAAACAATAAATGCCAAGAGCACTTTTTGAAAAATCGTAAGAGTAAAAAGTTCTCCAGAAAAAGTTATAGCAGCAAAAATGGCAAAGTTCTTAATCCATTGCCTTACCCTAACAAGTTTTAACAGACTAATTAATCTATTTATCATTTTTATGCCTAATAATAAAATGTAAAAAAAGTATTGCCCCTCCAACAATTATGAGAAGCATGATAATAGCAAAAAGCTTGGCCCGACTCGACAGCGTTAGCGCAATTGTTCCTAGTATTGCAGAAAATATCCAATAAAACAGAGCAATACTTCTTTGTTTTATTCCAAGCCCTAAAAGAAGATGATGTAGATGTTTTTTATCATGCCAAAAAGGAGAACGGCCTGTTAGTAAACGACGAAAAATTGTAAAAATTCCATCGGTCATTGGTACTCCCATTACTAAAATTGCAGTTGCAAGTTTTGCCGAAGACATAATAGAAACCGTGCTTAGCAATAAATAAACTGCCGTTGCTCCGTAACCTGGGAAAATTTTTGCTGGATAAAAGTTAAAGATTAAAAATCCTAGAGCTGCGCCTGCGATTATAAAAGAAAGATTTGTGTTAATAAGATTAAACTCATCAAATGCTCCAAAACGAAGACTCAAAATTCCGATTACAACTCCAGATATCGCTACAATTCCTGGCATTTGTCCGTCTACCCCTTTGCTCCAATTAAGCATGTTCATAACCCAAACGATCCAAACAATAGCAATTATGTCCGAAAGGGCAAAAACAGAATGGATGCCTAAAAAATCAAGAGAAAGTTTAATAGAATTTAAGTATAAAATTCCACCCATTGGATTGGTTATAAAAGGTATGCTTATTCCACTTCCAACAACTATTAGGGCAGTTATTATGTTAATTAAAAAACGTAAATACGGAGAAATATCAAATTTATCGTCTAAGACTCCAGTTATAAGGGCAATAAAAGATGCTATAAAAAGTACGATAACAGTTTTTGTTATTGGTAAAAATAATATTCCAGCTATTGCAATTCCTATAAAAAGAGGGATTCCACCACCCCTTGGTATTGGCTTTGCATGAATCATTGCTGGATGCTTGTGGGTTTTAGGATCGTCAAAAAGACCTATTTTTTTAATGAATACTAGAGAGACAGGCGTTGCGATAATTGTTATAAAAAATGCTGTTATAAAAGATAAGATAGTGGTCATGTTAAGTAACTAATACTACTGTTTTTACAACAAAAAGGAACGTTAATGTTGTTACAATAAAAGTAGTTGTAGCAAGCATTCTGGATACGAGTGGCATTTTTTGATAAAGTAATACGGAAATAAATAAATTAAGAATAATAATCAGCCAATCAATTAAAATAGGAATAAATATTGTTAAGGTTATGCCTAATCTTTGTTCTCCCCAGGGCAATTGATTGAAAATAGGTATAAAAGGAGGAAGATTTTTATATGTTAACAAAAGGTAAAAAAAAGTAAGAAGAGACAAAATACAAGCGCCTAAAAACCCAAAACGAGCAGTTTTATCGCCTCTTATATCTTTAAAGAATTCTTTCATAAATTAGTGCGTTTCCGATTTTAATCCTTGGAAGATACCCAGACAAAGAAAAAGGAACAGCCTGTTGATCGGGCATAATTACAATAAACTTTGGTTTTACTTTGTTTATGCTATTTTTTGTATTTAAAATGCCATCTTTGTAACCAGTTATATGGTAGGCAACCACATATCTGCCAGGAGGAAGAACCCCTACCATTTTATAGACTTGGGGATTATTTCCCCAAATAAATATTGAGTCACTCTTCCTAATCTTGGGTTTAAGAAAAAGCGCTATTTCATAATCTATTGGTGTTTTTTTGTCAAAAAAAGCTTCGTAAGAGGTGATTGATTTTTTGTCGGCAATAAACATTATAAAATTTTTATAATAAGCAATTGATTTGTCAAAAAAATGGAAATTGCTAAAAACAAACACCATTGCTATAAGTAAAAACGAAGTTATAATTTTTTGATATTTTTTATCCCAAAATATTAAGCCCAAAATTAGCGAAAAACTAGGCAATAGAACCAATAGATAATGGGGGAATGGACGCTCAGCAAAGAACGCATTAAAAAGAGAAAATGCAAACCAGATAAGTATAAAAATCGTTGTTAAAGAAAGTATTTTTCTGATTTTAAAGATATATAAAATAAAGACAGAAAGAAAAATAGCTTTTAACAAAAGAAGTCCCTGAGGTATTAAAAATTTGTTCCCATAGCCAACATAACCCACATTTTGTATAAATGCTGCTTGCAAAAAATCTTTAAGACCACCGTTTATTAAAAAAAATAAAGTTGTTAAGATAATTGGAGCAATAAACCCAACTGATACTAAAATTATTTGATTTTTAATATTTTTAAAAGATAATCTTTCGCCAAGACGAATAATAGCTATAAAGACAATAAATGCAGCAAAATCAAATATCGCTACAACTTTAAAAAGAAAAGCAGAACTTAAAAGAAGACCAGAGGACAAAGGTATTAAGTAGTAAGTATTAAGCATTAGGTATAAATAAGAAGATTTCTTGCGAGACGATGTTTTATGTATTGACCTATCAAGTGTGTAAAGAATCAAAAGAGCTGATGCAAGGATAGGGAGAAGCATAAAGTTTTCTGCATTTGCAATATTGCCTTCAATCAAAGGAAGACCAAAAAGAATAGCAAAAATAACAGTTACAAAGTAACAAATTTTTGATCCGCCAGTTGGCGGACTAAAAAGCTTTTTTGCAAGGAAGAAAAAAACCAATACAGATAAAAGCCCAGCAATTAATGATGCTAGCTTTGTTGCAAACTGATCAGAATTAAAGACAGAATACAATAAATAAATAAAAGGTGGCTTATTATCCCAAATATCTCTATATAATAATCTGTCATTCTTTATAGCATTTCCTAAAGTTTGGTATACACCCTCATCGCCGTACCAGTAGGGTTCAAAAAGAGAAGGAAGGCGAAGAAGAAAAAAGAAAAATAAAACAATTAACATGAACCACGCACTTTTGTTTTTATCAAGGTTGGCCAGAACTTTCATAATTTTTCGGTAACTTTATACTCCAGTCTTTTTCCTAGCATAAGTTGCGTATGCGAAATTAGGGCTGGGAGTGTTGAAAGAAAGAATCCAACAATTGGCAGAAGAACAAATTCAAGAGGAAATAAAAATTCTCTTACTTTAGAAAACGATGAATTTTTAGGCCTATTGGTAAAGTCAATGATAACCATTGCCAAGAATGCGAATAAACACGAAGTTAATACAAAACCAGCGAGTCTTGGCAGACTGTACCCAAGAGTAGTTCTTGAAAAAACAGGATTGAGTATTGGGATAATGTTAGCTGCAATAGTTATTATGAACCAATTAACCGGCCAGAGAAAATGATCAAGTAAAACATTGTATAGTAAAAGCGTTTTCCTTAAAAAGGGAACGTTAGGAACTGTAAACCACCATTTTATAAAAAGTGGATCATCAGACGCACCCCAAGCCCATCGGCGTTCTTGTTGATACTTATTTTTTAAACTTTTAATATAAGTTGAAGACAATGGAGAATCCATAGAAGTTTTAAGGAAAATTGGCTCTGTCCATACATTACCTCCTAATTTGTAAAATGCCTTGAAAAAAATTCTGTAGTCTTCTGGAATAACATCAGGATCCCAAAAGCCCACTTTTTTTAGAAGCGCAAAAGACAAGGAATAGGTTGAGTTTGAGATGAGACGGTCTTTTTGTACAAGAAGCCCAGTTCTCCAAAGGCTTCCAAAAAATGAGATAATTCGAATAGGAGAAGGAACATGCCAAAAATTGTTGTGATTTACATTTGCGGACTGCCAGAATTTATTGTAACGTTTAGGGTCACTTAAAAAAGCAAAAGTAAGGTATGCAAAATATTGCTTATCAAAGATCGAATCTGCATCAACAGAAGAAACAGTTGCATAATTTATATCAATAATGCCTGTTTTAATAAGTTTATTGTATGCTACCTTTCCAGCATAAGCTTCGTTAGAAGACTTTCCTCTAACTTCTGCTAAAAGGTCTTTGTGATAAGTGGCAAAAATATCCGCAAATTTACCTCGGAACTCATTTATTAAGACGTCTGCTTTCTGTTTTGCATCTTTTTCTCTTTTTTCCATAGCAAGTACAACAAAAATTTGCTGTGATGGCATAGTCTGGATACTTATGCTTCTGATTGTTTGTCTTAGTTTATTTAAATTTTCTTTGTAATTTGGAATTATTACAACATGGTTTACTTTATGGAAATTTTGAGTTGTTTCTGCTTTTTGTAGCCAATTAGTGTTCTCTGCAATTTTTATTTTTTTTGAGGAAAGAAATGCTGTTACAACAAGGTTAAAGGATTTGTAAAACCAATAAACATCAAAGAAAAGAATAAAGTAAGCCACAATATAGGGAATAAGAAAAGATCCCCAAACTGGAAAAAGAATAAGCGTCCAAGAGACTAACCCTGGAAGCATTTCCAAGAGCCGCTTTGTTTTAATGGGATAGCGAGTAAATATTGTATTAAAAAAGCTTGTCATAAACTTAGAGTTTAGTTTATTAGTGTTTGGCGTCTAGTTTAAAGATTGTCTTGGCATTTTTTATTGTTTGACGTCTAACTTTTGCAAAAGATACATTTTTTATTTCAGCGACTTTCTTACCAACTAGTATAACATAAGAAGGTATGTTTCTACTACCGCGCTTTGGCTCTGGAGTTAAAAATGGGCTGTCTGTTTCGGTTACAATTCTAGTAAGTGTAGCATATTTGACTAAATCTTTTAGTTCGGTTCTTTCCCTCTGTGCTAATCCTTTGTAAGTTATATTACCATCAAAGCCTACATAAAAGCCAAGATTTAAGACTTTTCTTAGTAAATCAATATCTCCAGACATACAGTGAAACATTCCAGGAGGATTTAAGAGGTATGATTTATGATTTATGAGGATATCTAGAATGTCTTTGCCAGCATGGCGGTTGTGGATCTGAAGCGGCAGTTTAAGTTTATACGAAAGCTCGATTTGTTTAATAAAAACTTCTTTTTGAAGCTTTGGATCAACAATATCATTTGATTTATAGCTAAAGTAATCCAATCCACACTCCCCAATTCCAACGACTTTTTTCGCATTTTTCGTCCCGTGTAGCGGGATTCTGCTTCGCAGGACGAGTTCCTCAAGTTCCTCCTCCCATCCCTTCTCAACTTTATCAGCGTGATGAGGGTGAATCCCTACGATTGCATACAGGTTTTTATACTGCCTTGTTAAGGCTACAGCTTTTTCACTCGAATCAATCTTGGTTCCCACATTTATAATTTTACTCACCCCAGCCTCAAACGCACTTTTAATAACTTCGTCGTAATCCTTTTCAAAGGAATGGAAATTCAAGTGGCAATGAACATCAACCATAGCTTTATTATAACTAAATGATATTCGTGGAAACAGGGGCTTTTGGGAAGTGATTTTGGGTTTATACAAAATAAAGTTATTGATAGTGAGCGTTGATATCTACAATTTCAGCTTCAGAATTAATCACCACAATAAATAGTGCCCTATATTTTTTATCAATTCTAAATGAATATATTCTCTTAGACTTTGGCTCAAGTAGCTCTGTATGAAGAGAAGGATGTCGAGGATTTTCTTGGAAAATTTTAATTTGCTTATTAAGTTTCCTACTGAGTTGATGCTTAATAAGATAGAGTTTTAGCCTTTCATTTAGTGGTTTTATTTGCATATACAGAAGATTCGGAAAGCCCTCTAATTACACTATCTATAAATTTCTTATTATATTTCCCAGTTTTTTCAAATGTATCTCTTATCTGGCTTAAAGGTTGAGGCTTAAATTCTTGAAATATTAATTCTTTCCTTACTTCTTTAACGAAATATTTTCTAAGCAATGTTCTAATAAACTCAGATCGGCTTGCAAAGCCTTGACCTTTCGTTTCCGCATCAACCCTTTTTGCAATTTGATTCGGCAATGAGATTGTAACTGTAGTCATATTGTTAACATTTAACAATATTTCTCAATTGTTGTCAAGGTGGCATTGTACGGTGTCCAAGACATGCTATACAGTTTATGAGGTATGGGTATAAGAAGTATGTAAAGCGTGTGTTAGAATTGTCGGGTCGAAACTTCGGCAGTTTGGAGGTGAAAAGGTATCAAACATGGACT
>Ga0213870_1000187_pt1 | contig 32753 bp, 35 predicted proteins | sample WICALVC2017_Meta_FD_160119 | JGI IMG/M metagenome (GOLD analysis project Ga0213870, IMG submission 160119) | Freshwater microbial communities from subterranean cave lake in Wind Cave National Park, South Dakota, United States - WICALVC2017 | ecosystem: Environmental > Aquatic > Deep subsurface >... | reverse complement strand
TGGTATCCTTTTGGGAGGTCAGGATAAAAGTAATTTTTCCTATCAAACTTTGAAAATAGAGGAATTTTGCAGTTGAGAGCCAACCCAATCATAACGCACCATTCAATCGCTTTTTTGTTTGGAACAGGCAATGCTCCGGGAAGGCCCAAGCAAACAGGACAAGTATAAGTATTTGGTTTTGCTCCAAAATAGTCTGTAGAACAACCGCAGAACATTTTTGACTTTGTTTTTAATTCTACATGAACTTCGAGACCTATAATTGGTTTAGATTTATAATTTTTCATATATTTTATGGCTAACAACTTTAATACAGTACAGTATTAAAGTATATATAGTAATGATTATAACTTTGGTTTTTGATTGTGCCAATCGATTGCTTGTTCATATAAGTGTCCTACACTAAACAGCAGTTCTTCAGAAAATTGAGGACCAAGGACTTGCATTCCAACTGGCAGACCTCCTTCAAAACCCATAGGAACAGATAATCCTGGAATTCCCGCTAAATTCGCTGTGACTGTAAAAATATCTGATAAGTACATTTTTAAAGGATCGCTGACCTTTTCCCCTAACTTCCATGGAGGAGTAGGAGAAACAGGGGTAACTATTGCGTCTACTTTTGTAAACGCTTCGTCAAAATCTTTTTTTATAAGAGTTCTAACTTGCATAGCTTTTTTATAATATGCATCATAATATCCCGCAGATAAAGTATAAGTTCCAAGCATTATTCTTCTTTTTGCTTCATCCCCAAACTTTTCTCTGCCATGTCCATATCTAATCCCATCATAACGAGCTAGATTCGAAGAAACCTCTGATGGCTGAATTATATAATAAACAGCAATTCCATATTCCGTATGGGGCAATGAGATTTCTTGTATAATTGCGCCTAAGCTTTCTAATGCTCTTAACGCTTGCTCAAACCTAGTTTGTACAGTTTTGTCTAATCCTTTTGCAATATATTCTTTTGGTATGCCAATTTTAATATCCTTAACGCCAGCGTTTAGATTTTTAATATAGTTCTGAACGTCAACCCCTGGGGTAGTCGCATCAAATTCGTCTTTTCCTGCTATCACATTAAGTAGTAATGCCGAATCTTCAACTGTTTTTGTAAAATGACCTATTGAATCCAAAGACGATGCCATTGCAATTATTCCATACCTACTAACCCTTCCGTAAGTCGGTTTTAGCCCAACTACATTGCAAAAACTTGCTGGGAGTCTTATAGAACCTCCTGTGTCTGTTCCCGTTGACGCAAGACACATATCTGCTACTAAAGAAGCTGCAGACCCACTGCTTGACCCTCCAGGGACATATTCTGTATTCCAAGGATTTTTTGTTGGACCAAAGTCTGAATTTTCACCTGATGACCCATGAGCCCATGCATCGCAGTTGGTTTTACCAATAATGATTGCGCCGGCGTCTTTGAGTTTCTTTACCACTGTTGCATCGTAGGTTGGAATATAGTTATTAAGAACTTTTGAAGCGGCTGTTGTTTTTATTCCTTTAGTTGAAAATAGATCTTTGAAGGCAATAGGAATTCCCAATAAAGGCATAGCTTTCAAGGCGTCCCCTTGCGAAGCTAACTCATCTGATTTCTTAGCAGTCTCAAGAGCCTCTTTTTCGCATACGGTGATAAATGCGTTTAGAGTCGGATTATGTTTTTTTATTTGCTCCAAACAAGCTTTAGTTAGCTCAAGCGATGAGAATTTTTTTTGCCTTAATCCATCTCTTGCCTCTTTAATGGTAAGTTTATTTAAAGACATCTTATTGTGTTACAAAGATACTCCTTGTACATGGGGTATCCTTGACTATTCTAGTATGGCTTTTACTTTAAAAAGTCCATTTTGAGTTGACTTTGCATTCGACAAAACTTCTTCTTGAGACAAAGAGGGTTTAACCTCGTCTTCTCTTAAAATATTTTCAAGACCAGTAACTTGGCTTGTAATCTCAATGTTTTTTGTATCCACTTCTTGAAGTTTGCTTATATATTCCAAAATAGAAGAGAGTTGTTTTTGAAACTTTTTCTTTTCTTTTTCTTTGATCTTAAGATTAGCAAGTCTTGCCACGTGGGACTCATCACTTTTCATGTATTTATTATATTAACTTCTTATCCAATCTGCAACTTCTTAAGTATGAAATTGTGGGCTTGAAGTTCTAAAAAATCATCTAGGGGTGAAAGAGTGATATTTTGTTTATACTTTCTCTCAAGTGCAAGTTTTATAAGCAAATCCGCAAAATGAGGATTCTTGGGAAGAATTGGACCATGAAGATAGCTTCCGAAACTATTTTTATATATTGCGCCTTCTGTTTTATCCTCTTCGTTATTTCCAAATCCTTTCAGAACAGTTCCTAAAGCTTTAATATTCTTTCCAAGATATGTTCTGCCACCATGATTCTCGAAGCCAACGAGTGTTTTTTCTTTGTCATTCTGACGAAGGTCAGAATGTCCGTTTGGTTGAGATCCTGAAACGAGTTCAGGATGACATAAACGAATCGCAATATTACCGATCAGGCGTGGATGATTTGCTCCTGGGTTTTTGGTGTAAAGATCAAGAATTCCTAGGCCTTTGATAATAGTTCCGTCTGCTTCTTTGTAATATTTTCCAAGAAATTGGTATGCTCCGCAGATATAAAGACCTGGTGTTCCAGCTTCAATCATTTCTCCTAACGTCTTTGATTTATTTTTAAGATCGAAAGCGACGATTTTTTGTTGCCTATCTTGTGCGCCACCCATAAAAAGCAGATCGCAGTTTCTTAAATCATAAGAGCTAAATCCTAAATCAAGTTTTTTTACGTCTGTTTTTATGGCTCTCCACTCGCATCTTTTTTTAAGACAAATAATGTTTCCTCTATCTCCATAGGTACTCATAAGTTCGGGGTAAAGCCAACCTATTGTTAGGGTATAGGGCATAGCGTTTAGGGTATGGTTCATAGAATCTTTTTCCCTGTCAAAATCTTTCTAACTTCAAGCATAGCCGAATATGTTGGGAGAATGTAAAGTGTTTCACTGATTGAAATTTCTAACAATGCTCCTTCAATTCCGTCCTTCAGGCTTTCATAAGTTTTGACTTTTGACTTGTAATTTTGACTTTTGACATTTGAGTTTTGAGTTGCATATTTAATTCTCAATGCAATGTCGTAAGCTCGATCACCCGATACAATGATATTTTTAAACTTGTCAACATAGTCATCAAAATCTACATCCCAAATCCAAGAAACATCTCTGCCATCTGGAATTCTATCATTAAGAACAAATAGGACATTTCTTGCTTTCAAACTTGAAATTGTTCTAAGCGACTCGTTGAAGCTTGTCGGATTTTTTGATAGAAATATTTGTGCTTTCTTACCATCGACTTTCAGTATCTCCTGTCTACCAAACGCTGGAGTAAATGTTTTTAGTGACTTTTTGATTATCTCATCAGAAATTCCGATTTTTTTGGTAACTAAAGTTGCCACAAGAATATTGTATAAATTATATGCTCCAGCCAATTTGCTAGATGGGGAAGTAGAAAAAATGCTTTTGGTCCTTTTATGTTTACAGATTTTACATTCCCAGTCTCCAAGATGAGAGTAATAGATAGAATGATAATATAATTTCGAACCGCAATTTGGGCAATATGTCGAATCAACTGCATGTTGATGTTTTGTTTGAACTAGTTTTTTGTCATTCAAACCAAAATACAATGTACGCCCTTGGGGTGGATTTGTATTGACACCTGCCAAGAATTGTTCTTTTCGGATCCCTAAACATGCAATTTGAGGATCATCAGCGTTTAAAATAAGCTGGGTTTTTGTTGGAAGTTTTTCCAATGCTTTCTTCCATTTACTGACAATCGCATTTACTTCTCCATACCTATCTAGCTGATCTCGGAATAAGTTAAGAAGGATAAGATAGTAAGGAGAAAATTCTTTCAGCGCTAGGGGTAAAGTATTTTCGTCAACTTCAAAAATTACAAAATCATAGTCAATTTTACAAAGTATGCTACTATGTAGTAGCATACTTGATGCAATTCCATTTAGGAGATTAGCACCAGATTCATTTTGAAACACTCGGTACTTTCCTCTTTCTAAAATAGTTTTGATAAGTTTGCCAGTTGTGGTCTTTCCATTGGTTCCGGCAATCAGAATAATTTTAAGCTGCGGGTTCAGTTTAATAATATCTTTAATAAAATTTTTATTAAAATTAAGGGCAACGTGTCCTGGCCATGTTGAACCGTAACCTACATTAAGCAGCTTACTAACGCACGTAATCAATTTTCCTAATATTATAAAGATAAGATTAAACACCTCTGTTTTTACATTGACCTTAAAATTTTGATTCTTTCCTCAATCGGTGGGTGGGTGTTGAAGAGGTTGGCGAACCAACTTGCTGATATTTTTCCTTTAAAAGGATTGGTTATGTATAAATGGGCTGTTGCATTGTTTGCTACTTCCAAAGGTTCTTTGTCTTTGGCTATTTTCTCAAGAGCAGTAGCTAATCCTTCTGGATATCTTGTCAAAAGTACTCCCGAGGCGTCCGCCAAAAACTCTCTTTTTCTAGAAACTGCAAGCTGAATAAGCGTAGCAATAATAGGAGACAGGATTCCAAGGACAATACCGATAAGTAAAAAAATTCCCTGGGCGCTGTTACCCTCCCGATTGCTTCTTCTTCCTCCACCATACCAAAGACTTCTCATAAAAAAGTCCGCAAGAAGAGCGACTAACCCTACCAATACTACAACAATAGCCATAAGCCTTATGTCATAATTTCTAATATGCGATAGTTCGTGCGCGATTACTCCCTCAAGTTCTGTTTTGTTTAACTTTTGCAAAATCCCTGTTGTTGTTGCTACTACTGCATGTTTTGGATCACGACCCGTGGCAAATGCATTCGGAGCAGAATCTTTGATAACATAAATTTTTGGCATCGACAATCCTGCACCAATACAAAGATTCTCTACAATTCTAAAAAGTTCGGGATTGTCGCTCTTTTTAATTTGTTTTGCATGAGACATTCCCAAGATTATCTTATCGGAGTAGTAGTAGCTCGCAAAACTTATGATGCCCGATATGATAAGGGCTATTCCAACAAAAGAAAGCCCATATCCTGTGGCATTACCATAAATATATAACAATGCCGTTATAAAAATTATAAACAAACCAATGATAATCCATGTTTTTGTTTTATTGGAACTAATTTGAGAATAGATGTTCATAGTCCACTGTCATTCTCGACTCGTTTCACCGCGTCAGACGCGTTTTCAGGATCTCGTTTCACGCAAGATGCCGAAATAAATTCGGTATGACAACGTTATGTAAACGATACTTTGACTGGTTTTTTTTCGCCTTCCTCTGCTTCGAAGAACTCTTCCTCTTCAAATCCAAACATTCGTCCAATAGTACCGCTTGGAAAGCTAGCAAGAGTCGCGTTATAGTCCCTAACATTTGAATTGTAAAACTGTCTTGAATAGGCAATTTTTGCTTCTATATCGGAAAGCTCCTGCTGAAGTTCTAGGAAGTTGCGACTTGCTTTAAGATCGGGATAGCTTTCAGAAACAGCAAATAGACTCTTTAACGCCGAAGAAAGGATGTTGTCGGACTGCGCTTTCTCATGAGGAGTAGATGCTTTCATTAACGAACTTCTAGCCTCTGTTACTTTTTCCAACAATTCTTTTTCGTGTTTCGCATAGCCCTTCACAGTCTCTACAAGATTTGGAACAAGATCCACTCGTCTTTTAAGCTGCACATCTATTCCAGAAAACGCTTCCTTTATACGCACTTTGCCTGTTGCAAGATTATTGTAAGTAAACCAAATATAAAGTACTCCTATTACTGCTATTGCGATAATTACAAGTTGGCCAAAATCCATTTTGTATTCACCTCCTTAACCATTCGATAAACTCATTATAACTTAATGTATTTAAAATGTCATCTTTTTGAGCCCACCCTCTTCTTGCCATTGCAACACCATATTTCATTAGAGCCATTTGAGAGGCAGAATGACTGTCTGTGTTAATTACTAATTTTACTTTATATTTTATTGCTTGTCTAATAAGAGAATCTGGAAGATCAAGTCTATTGGGCCAACTATTTATTTCCAGAGCCTTGTTGTTTTTCCTACAAAATTCAAAAATTTTTTCAAAGTCTAACTCGTAACCAGTTCTTTCGTTTAACATTCTTCCCGTTGGATGGGCAAGTATTTTCGCCCTAGGGTACGAAAGACCCTCTAATGCCCTTTTTGTCATATCTCTTTTCTTCATACCAAAAGAACTATGAATAGAAACAATTGCTCCGTCTAAAATCGCCAAAGATTTCTCATCAACAGCAATATGTCCATTAACTAAAATATCTATTTCGAGCATTTTAATTATTCGAACACTTTTTATCTGCGATTTAATTTGTTCAATATATTCGTTTCGTCTTGCAAGAATTGAATATATTTGTGTTTTATTGTGTCTTGAGACGCTAGAATTGTGTTCCGAAAATCCTAAATATTTATACTTTAAATTTTGAGCAACTTTTAGCATATCTTTCATCGAGTCCTTACCCATGTCATGGCTTGGTTCTATTGGAAAATTTGAATGAATATGTAAATCTCCTTTTATATCGGTAAGTTCTACAAGTTTTGGAAGCTTATGTTTTAGCGCAAGCTCTATCTCTCCTGTGTCTTCTCGCATTTCAGGGGGAATCCAGTCCATTTTTAAGGCATTATAAAATTCTTCCTCCTTTTTGTACTGCTTTATAGTTTTACTGATTTTTGATAGCGGTTTTATTCCTCGTTCCGACAAAGACAGTCCCATTTTAAGTGCCTGTTCTCTAAGATGAACATTATGACTTTTACTTCCGGTAAAATGCTGTAATAGAGCCCCAAAACTTGCAGGACTTTGAGTCATAATATCTACTTGTTTGCCTCCTGACGTAAGGATAGACGCAGTTGTAGAACCTTGTTCTAAAATTCTTTCTTTATAAGGATAACTTACGAAATGTTCGATTGCTTTTTTGGGCTCCCTTGTAGCAACAGCTATGTCCACGTCTCCAACTGTTGACATCATTCTTCTTAAGCTTCCAAGAGGAACAGCTTCGATTACGCTACTTGATTTCCTTAAATGCAATAAAATTTTATTAGCAATTTCAAATGCATAAGGCAACGTCATTCGGGATGACTTTGTCTTACCAAGCTTGTATTCCGTTATTGTCTGCAATATGTCTTCTTGAGATTTTTCTCCAAAACCCTCAAGAGTTTGAATTTTCTTATTTTTTGCAAGATGCGCTATGTCTTCTATAACAGTGTTTGGGTTTTTAAGACCAAACGCCTTAACTAGCTTATACGCTGTCTTCGGACCAAGTTTTGGAATTTCTAAAAGAGGAAACACAGGTTTCGGAATTTGTTTCATTATTCGCCTAAAATGTTTTACGCTTCCTGTCTTTACAAGTTCTTCAAGGTGGGATTTTATAGATTTACCAATACCTGGTAGAAGCTCAAGATTATTTTCCGCAACAAGATCCTTCACTTCAGAGGTTTGAGCAATTATCGCATCTGCTGCTTTGTTGTAAGCAATAATTTGAAACCTATATTTCTTATCGTCTAAAATCGCGTAGGATGCTGCAACATTTTTGAAAAGATTGGCTATTTGCTGATTGGTCACTGGAAAATCATAACAGACTATTGACTATCTTTCAATTATCTGTTAGTATGCTTTGACGAAAGTCTGAAAAGATAAAAGAGGGGTGGTAGCTCAGTTGGTTAGAGCGCCTCCCTGTCACGGAGGAGGTCGCGGGTTCGAGTCCCGTTCACCCCGCAAGTGCCTTGCAATTAACTTCTGCCCGAAATGGATGTAATTTAAAATGCCAAGTACAAAAGTAAAAACGGAAACAAAAACAGAAGTTAAAGAAAAGCAGTTTAAATTGAGCGACTCTTATGGCAGCTTGATCTTGGGTTTAGTGGTGGTAGGAGTAGTTATAGGAATTTCAATATTTGCATTAAGAGGTGGTAGGCAAACCGAAGATACAAGTTCTACTCAAGACGAATCAACAGGGGAACAGACAACAGAAAATCTTCAAACAGACGAAACCGGTCAAAAAATATATACAGTAAAAACAGGAGATGATTTGTGGAAAATTGCTGAAAATGTTTACAAAGACGGTTATAAATGGACAGAAATTGCTAAGGCAAATAAAATTACAAACCCAAATATTATAGAAGAAGGTCAAAAGCTTGTTATTCCGGACATAGAAGCAACAGAGTCAAAAGAAGAAGCTTTGGAATTGAAAGAAGTAGAGAAGGCAGAGCCAACCAATACCCCCCCAACTGAAAAGCCCGATGCTTCTAAAGGTGATGGGGAAAAAGGCAAAGAGAGTGCTAAAAGAAAAGAGGAAGAAAAGATAACAGGGAAAAAATATACTGTAAAAAAAGGGGACCACTTGTGGGGAATAGCGGTCAGGGCGTATGGAGATGGTTATAAATGGACAGATATTGCAAAATCAAACAAACTGGACAATCCAAACATAATTCACTCCGGAAATGTCCTCGAACTCCCGCGATAACCTTCGTTCTAAAAATAGCTGTCAATCTCACCTCTATTTGATTGTTAAGCTTCCATTTTGTATACTTAACTTGTATTTTTATGCGGGTGTAGTTGATCGGTTCAACGTTACCTTCCCAAGGTAGAAAGGGCGGTTCGACTCCGCTCACCCGCTCCATAGGATTTTTATCGAACTCACGGTTTTAGCTTCAGAAAGTTGATAAAATCAGTTAAAATCTAGTCATATAACCTAGTACCCTAACGGGAATCGAATGCATGATTAAATTACTCCATCAATATGATGCATTTTATAATTTAACTCACCAGATTTCACAAAATTAGCGTACACTTAAACTAACGTCCTTTAATTGCATATGAAAGATAATAAGCAAAGCTTGCCTTTTTCTGTCGAAAAATGTCAAAAAGGATTTGCCACTATTTACATTATTTTAGGAATTGTCATAGTTGTTGCTGTGGGAAGTGTCTTTTTCGTAACTCGCTCTAATTCAAGTTTGCAACCTGCGAGTAAGGATTCCTCACAAGACTTACCTGATCAAAGAAAAGAGGCTGATAAATTTATCATTGCAAATCCTGTTGATTTAACTCAAATTAGAAAAATCTCCAAATTTAGAAGCTGTTCTGGCCATGATTTTAGCGGTCAAAATCTAGAGAGGGTTAGAGAGAAAAATCGCTCTATGAAACATTATTTCAAACCGGCAGCTCCTTTTGCCAGCAGTATTGGTGACGTCAAAGTTTTTGCTCCTTTCAATGGTAGAATTAAATCGGTTCGCGATGAAAGAGAGCCTCGAGGTAAAGAGACAATTTTAGAAAGCGATACAACTTCCTGGGATGTGACTATCTTTCATCTAGATTTGTTAACCAATCTTAAAGAGGGTTCAGAAATAACTGCCGGGGAGTTATTAGGACACGCTCATATAGCATCCCAGGGTAATGATTTTGATATAGCTGTTACTAAATTTGTTGGAGGTATACCCCAAGGAGAAAATATGCAGGGTTTCTTTTTTAGCATGATAATGATGGATTCTGTTTTTAATCATATGACTGCTGATGTTTTATCAGACTTTGAAAAAGTTAATGTAACTTTAGAAAATATTATTATTACACAAAATGATCGGGATCAAACCCCGTGTGATTTTGAACAAAGGGACGAAAAGGTTTCGGATTGGGTCGAACTGAAGTATTAAACTACTTAACATGGTAACAGGTCACACTTCTGACACAAATTTACTGTTCGAGCTTGTCGAGAACTATTATCATTTAAACTTCTCGACTCGCTCACGCTCGCTCGAAGAATATCATGTTAGAACCGTGACCTGTTTCATATATTCTTAGGAGAGTGCAATCAAATTGTTGTTATGACTGGCGATGCTGATCTCATTTATCCTCTGGAAATAGTTAAAACACTTAAAAATCCCCACCTATGCTATTTTTCTTCCTAATAGATTCTCTTTGGAAATGGCGTATAAAGCTGAAAGAGCATTTGTGCTAAATTTCTCTAACAAATTTAATGTGGATAGAAAATTACCACGGCAGTTAAAGATTTTAAGCATAAAAAAGCCCCGTATGGTAAACATACAGTGAAGAAACTTACATAAACTTTCAGTGAGTGATCTAAAATATATCAATAAAGTAGGATTAGATTTTATGGTTATTAAGGTTCGGGGTAAGGATTTATTCCCAAGATTAACAAACCACTTAGCCTTAACTTACATGACGCTTATTAGCGTAATGAAAAGCGTAGTTTTGGCAAATGCGGCATACAGCGTTTTTCTTATGATAAACAATGGTAACCTGAATATGACTACCGCTACTTTCTGGCTTGCAAGTTTCTTGTCAATGATTTTAATCTACCAAGCCTTTACAATAGGCGTTATTATTATCGCATGGATACCAACGGTAAGAGATATCCTTCTTCCGTTTGCAGTGGGGATAACAGAATTCCTCATGTTTTCGGTGCTGACCGACCCAAATACGCTCGTACACTGGCATCTTATGTTTTCCTTATTTAGTGTTGCGGCCTTCTTTGCTATTTGGAATGTAATTCGGGAAACAAAACTTTCTAACTACGAAAGGAGCTTACATGCTTTAGTAAATAAATATATTACTTCCCAGAAAACTGATCGGATTATGGCTTTTTTGACCGCTATAGTATGGTTGGTTATTTGGATAGTGATGCAAAGTTTTCCAAGCCTTCAACAGTACCAGTGGATATCTGGAGTTGCGGCTGTAGCGATAATGCTTGTTGCAATATACTTCGATGAGCATGATAGACATCTTATTGCTCAAGGCATCATGGAGAATACTAACTGAATTTGTAGAAATATTTCTTATCAACCTTCCCTTCTATAACTTTTATTCCTTCTTTTTCCAAAAGCTTTTTTTTGCCACTTAACCCATCATACCCACTGTAGCCACAAAGCGAACAATTTGACGCAACAACTTTGTAACATGGGTAGTTAATTGCATCAGGATTGTTTGCCATAATTCTTCCAATTGCTCGGGGAGAGGTAAGACAAACTCTAGCCATTTCTTTGTATGTAACTACTTTCCCTTTTGGAATCTTTTTAAGAAGAAGTATCGATTTATGCATGGGTTTATTTTACCACTTTTACCAGTTGACGAAGGATATCAACTTTGCTAATATAAATCGTGCGCACTAAATATATCTTTGTATCAGGCGGGGTTATTTCTGGGATTGGCAAAGGCACTACAGTAGCCTCAATAGGGCTTCTTCTCAAATCAGCAGGATATAAGGTAGCTCCAATAAAATTTGAAAATTATCTTAATATGGATGCTGGCACTATAAATCCCATAGAGCATGGTGATCCGTTTTTGTGTGAAGACGGAACAGAAGCAGACATGGACATTGGAAGTTACGAGAAGTTTTTGGACGAGGACATGGGCAAACAAAATTTTGTTACCATGGGACAAATCTATAAAACCGTTATAGATAAAGAAAGGAGATTTGAATACGATGGCGAAGACGTAGAAGCAATACCCCACATAACAGATGAGATTATTTTTAAAATAAAAGAGTTAGCTCGTAAAAAGAATGCAGATATTGTAATTATAGAACTGGGCGGAACAGCAGGGGAGTATCAAAATATTTTTTACTACGAAGCTTCCCGAATTCTTACCCTTAAAAATCCAGACGATGTTCTGCACATCCATGTAAGCTATGTTCCAACACCCACTCACATAGGAGAACCAAAAACGAAACCAACACAGCTTTCGGTAAGAACTCTTAACTCCATGGGAATTCAGCCAAACTTTATTATTGCAAGATCAGAAAAGTATTTAGACCAAAGGCGGCGTGATAGATTTGCACTTTTTTGCAATATGCATAAAGAAGACATTATTTCTAATCCAGATCTTGAATCTCCCTATGAAATTCCACTCATTTTACATAAGCAAAATTTGGATAAAAAGATCTTGCAAAAACTTCATCTAAAAGTAAATTCACCTCGGCTTAAAGATTGGGAAAATTTATTGCAGGGAATTAAAAGACCAGGGAAAAAAACTATAGAAATTGCGATTGTAGGCAAATATTTCGGTACCGGAGACTACCAACTTAGAGATTCTTATGCTGCTTTGTTTGACGCTATTGATCACGCGAGTTGGAAACTAAATATAAAACCCAAAACTTATTGGATTGACGCAGAGAAAGTACAAAAACAAGGAGAGAACATAATAGGATCGCCCCAGGGAATAATAGTACCCATTGGTTGGGGAGAACGCGGAGCAGAAGGAATGATAAAGGCTGCATCTTATGCTAGAATAAAAAAAATTCCTTATCTTGGACTTTGTTACGGAATGCAGTTGGCGGTTGTAGCTTTTGCTCGAGATATTCTAGGTTGGAAAGATGCCAACACTACAGAAAACGATACAAAAACAGGGCACCCAGTTATTCATCTTATGCCACAACAAGAAGAGTTTATGAAGAAAAGATCATATGGTGGAACAATGAGGCTTGGAGCATGGAACGCTATAGTAAAACGAAATACAAAAGTTTTTGGGCTTTATGAAAAATACAATGCCTTTATAGATAAATCAAAGTGTTTAACAAGCGAAAGACACAGACATAGATACGAGTTTAACGAAAAGTATGCAAAATTCTTTGAAGACAAAGGGCTTATAATTTCTGCAAGATCTAGTGAAGAGCATCTTGCCGAAATTATCGAACTGTCAGAAACTGTCCACCCTTTCTATGTAGGAACTCAAGGACATCCGGAGTACAAAAGTAAACCTCTAAATCCCCACCCTGTATTCTTGGGTTTTATTGAAGCTTGCAAAGCTATGTAAAATGTGACAAAATGACAAATACGAACCGCCTATAATACAAACCATGATAACACAGATTAATTTTAAACCAGGAGACGTTGTTGATGTTTTTGAAAAGGTAAAAGAAAGCGATCTTCCCGCAGACTCTGCAAAGGGTGAGAAGAAAGATCAAGCAAAAACTAGGATCCAGGTTTTTGAAGGAACAGTTTTAGGAATAAGAGGAAGGGGAGAAAACAAAAGCTTTACGGTAAGAAAAATAAGTGAGAAAGTTGCAGTTGAAAAAATCTGGCCAGTCAAATCCCCAAACATCGAAAAGGTAGTTGTAAAAAGTACGCCTAGGAAAAAAATAAAAAGAGCAAAACTTTATTATCTACGAAAAACTCAATGAGGATAGTAAATGCTATTGCCAAAAAGGGCGAAGAGTTAGCTGTGGAGTATCTCAAGAAAAAGGGATATAAAATAATAGATAGAAATTTTAGACGAGGATATGGCGAGATTGACATTGTTGCTATTGACAGTTCGGAAAGGGAGAAAATATTAATTTTTATTGAGGTAAAAACTCGGTCATCAACTAAATTTGGATCTCCTCTTGAGGCGATTTCTCCATGGAAACTAAAATTTCTTATTAGAACGGCGCAGTTTTATAAAATGATTCACCCCAATTTACCAAATAGCCTGCGAATAGACGCTATATCTGTCAGATTAATATCTAATAATTCCCTGGGGAGCATCGAACACATCGAAAATATTACTGTGTAAGAATTGAAACCACCTAAATATTATTGCTATAGCATAAAGAAGTCGATGGAAGGTAGAAGGTAGATAAGTTTGAATAAACAGGAACGAAGGGCTAAGGAGTCTGAAGAGATCTAATTTTGTCGTGGAGAACTGTGGCTGTTTCAAAATCAAATTTTTCTGCCGCTCCTCTCATTTCTTTTCGTAATTTGAAAATCAACAGCTCTTTTTCATCTGGCAATAAAACCTCTTTTTTTTCAAGAATTTGTAGAAAATCTTTATCTTTTTTTTCTTCTTCAATTAACTTGGCACGGATTGATTTTTTAATGCTTCTTGGTGTTATATTGTGTCTTTTATTGTATTGAAGTTGGGATTTTCTTCGTCTTCTAACCTCTCTTATTGCTGATTCCATAGATCTTGTAATGCTATCCGCGTACATAATTACCATTGAGTCAATATGCCGAGCAGCCCTCCCCATTGTTTGTATTAAAGACGTCTTGCTTCGTAAGAATCCTTCTTTGTCTGCGTCCAAAATTGCAACAAGAGAAACTTCTGGCAAATCTAGGCCCTCTCGAAGAAGGTTTATCCCAACAACAACATCGTATTCACCAGCCCTTAATTTATCTAAAACATCTTGTCTTTCTAAAGTTTCTATGTCTGCATGAAGATAAGAAATCTTAATTCCTTTTTCTTCTAAATAGAAAGACAACTCCTCTGCCATGCGTTTTGTAAGAGTGGTTATAAGAACTCTCTGTTTTCTAGAAACTCTTTTTTTTATTTCTTTTATTAAATCTTCTATTTGACCTTTTGTTTGTCTTACCGAAACTTTCGGATCAACAAGTCCTGTTGGTCTAACCAATTGTTCAATCACCGCATTTTCTTCTTTTGCCAGGGAAAGCTCATAGTCGTCTGGTGTTGCGCTTACAAAGATTTTTTGATTAATCTTTCTTAATAACTCCTCGTATCGTAACGGCCTGTTGTCCAAAGCAGATGGAAGTCTAAATCCGTAATCAATCAACGTTTCTTTACGTGATCTATCACCGTTGTACATTCCTCGAAGCTGTGGAACAGTGATATGCGACTCATCTATAATACAAAAAAAATTCTTTGAACACTCTTTAAAATAATCCAAGAGAGTGTATGGTGGATCGCCAGGATTTCTTCCATCAAAATATCTAGAATAATTTTCAATACCATTTACGTACCCGACTTCTCTTATCATTTCTAGATCAAAATTAGTTCTCTGCGTTATTCTTTGAGCCTCGATTAGCTTTCCTTCGGATTTGAATTTTTCTTTCTGTTCTTCCATGTCCGCTCTTATGGCGTTAAAAGCCGATTCGTAAGATTTAGGATCTGTCATATAGTGTTTGGCAGGATAAACTATATATGCATCAGGAGCAGAGATAGTTTCTCCTGTTAGGGGATCAAATTCTGATATTCTGGAAAGAGTGTTATTTTCTAAATCCATTCTTATTCCTAAGTCGGCATATGCAGGAAATAAATCAACTGCTTCTCCTCTTAATCTAAAACTTCCTCTGCCAAAACCATATTCGTTTCGCGAATACTGAAGATCAATCAATCTATCTATTATGGATTGCTGGGATATCTTCATTCCGGATCTTACTTCCAAAATAAACTTACCGTATTCTATGGGAGATCCCAAGTTATATATACACGAAACAGAAGCAACTACTATAACATCTTTTCTAGTCAAAAGATTGGTGGTTGATGATAATCGCAGCTTGTCTATTTCTTCGTTTATTTCTGCCTCTTTTTCTATATATGTATCGCTTTGGGGAATGTAGGCTTCAGGTTGATAATAGTCATAATATGACACAAAGTAGCAAACTGCGTTTTTGGGAAAAAAATCTCTAAATTCTTGGTAAAGTTGGGCAGCCAAAGTCTTATTATGAGAAATTACAAGTACGGGCTTTTGAACGTTTTCTATAACATTTGCCATAGTAAACGTTTTTCCGCTTCCAGTTACGCCCAAAAGAACCATATTTTTATCACCTTTCTTGACTGCTTCGGAAAGCTTTTCTATTGCCCGGGGCTGATCGCCCGTAGGTTTAAAATTGGACGAGAGCTTAAATTTCATATACTTTGTGTATTTTATCACAATATTTTAACTTGACCTATTTTGTATGCTTTTGTCATCTTGACAAAATTATCAAACATTTCGTATAAAATATTACATATGGCTGGAGTGATATATAGGAAAGAGAGAGAAATTTTGGAGTATTTGGTGCAGTTCCAAAACCAGTATGGGTACTCGCCTACGCTTTTGGAAATAGCCAATGCAACAGGCCACAAAAGCATTTCAACGATACATTCGCTTATTAAGTCTTTGGTTGAAAAAGGATACGTTCAAAAGGTGGAAGGGAATACAAGAGTACTAAAAGTTACAGACGAAAAAGTAATAAATAGGATGGCAGGAAATGATCCTACTCTTTCTTTGCCACTTATGGGATACATTGCTGCTGGAAAACCACTTGAACCGCATACAGATCCAAACGCAACCTTTAAAGTATCCGCAAGTATGATATCCGGCAGAAGAACATCTTTCGTTTTGCAGGTTAGAGGAAACTCCATGATAGAAGATGGAATTTTAGACGGAGATTACGTGGTCGTAGAAAAAACAGAGCAGGCTGTAGATGGCGATATTGTGGTGGCTCTGGTTGACAACAGTCTGGCAACTCTTAAAAGATTTTATAGAGAAAACGGCAGAATAACCTTAAAACCCGCAAATTCGCAAATGGACCCCATTTATCCAAATTCTCTAACAATCCAGGGAAAAGCAGTTGGAATTATTAGAAGGCTCTGATATTATAGTTTAATGCGACTTACAAAAAACTTATCCCCTTTTATCCGCATACTAATGCTACCCAACAAAGGAGTAAGAAGGCTTTATGACTGGACTCTAAAGTGGAGTAAAACCAAGTACGCAAAACTGTCTCTTTTCCTTCTTGCTTTTATAGAAAGCTCTTTTTTCCCAATTCCACCAGATGTTTTGCTTATTGCCATGACTGTTTCAAATAGATTTAAGTGGTGGATTTTTGCTTCTATAACCACTGTTGGTTCAGTTTTAGGAGGAATTTTTGGTTATTACATAGGAGTTGCGTTTTTTGAGACCGTAGGAAAAACAATAATAAATTTTTACCATCTGGGAGATTTAGTTGAAATCGTGGGCAATAAATATGAGCAAAACTCTTTCTTGGCTGTTTTTACAGCGGCCTTTACGCCGATTCCATACAAAGTTTTTACAATCGCCGGCGGGGTATTTAAAATCCCTTTGCAGGACTTAATTATTGCCTCAATCTTGGGTAGGGGAGGAAGGTTTTTCCTGGTTGCTGCTGCCTTAAGGATATTTGGCAAGAAAATTTCAAATATTATAGAAAAATACTTTGATATCTTATCTCTTATCTTTATGACTCTGATAATAATAGGGTTTCTGTTAATAAAGATGTTAAAATAAAACCTTACGATGGGAATTCTTTATATAGTCGCAACTCCTATAGGAAATCTAAAGGATTTGACTGCCCGCGCAATTGAGATCTTAACAAAAGTAGAAATTATTGCCTGTGAAGATACAAGGCACACAGGACTTCTTCTTAAATATATAAGAGAAAATTATACACAACGTCGAACGATTGGAGATTCTGGTCAAGACGGGCACCAGACGGTGACCCGTCAAGCCAGAATGACGTACCAACCAACACTCCTATCATATTACGAACAGAACGAACTCCAACGGATACCACAAATATTAAATGCTCTAAAAAATGGTGTTAATGTTGCTTTAGTTTCCGACGCGGGAACTCCATCCATCTCGGATCCTGGGTTTAAACTCGTTAGACAGTGCATAAAAGAGGGGATTGTGGTCGTATCAATTCCAGGCCCAACTTCGGCAATTTCTGGTCTTGTTGCTTCGGGATTACCTACTGATAAGTTTTTATTTCTAGGTTACCTTCCCAAAAAAACTGGCAAAAGAAAAAAACTATTAAATGAGTTACTTCGATCTTTCGAAACATCAAAACAAATTCACCCAACAGTCATATTTTTTGAGTCTCCCTACAGACTAATAGATACTCTGCAGAGTTTGTTGGAAGTTTTTGGAGATATAAATATTGTAGTCGCTCGAGAGCTAACCAAAAAATACGAAGAAATAAGGCGAGAAAAAATTTCTGAATCTATTGATCATTTTAGTAAAATACCACCAAAAGGAGAGTTTGTGATTTTGTTCCACATTGATATAAAGTGACATTTCAGATTACATGGAAAGTGTCAATATAGATATCAGGACAAACGTTTCTCTTTTGAGATAATCTCTCCGTTTTGAGCAACTCTGTAAACATGTATTTCTCCTGTTGCGATTTCGAGGTTTTCTACATCTGCATCAGAAATATTTTCAAGATATTTAACTAAAACACGTAGTGAGTTTCCATGAGCAACGATTAAAACCGTTTTGCTCTCTTTTAATCTTGGCAAAATCTCTTTTTTGTAATAGGGAACTACGCGATTATATACGTCTTTCAATGTTTCGCCTTTGGGAATAGGAACATCCCAACCTCTTCTAATCTGCAAAAATTTTTTATCCCCATATTGTTTCATAATTTGCCATTTATTTTTGCCAGTAAGCTCTCCGTAATCGCGTTCGTTTAGGGCTTTATTTTCGACCACAAGAAGATTTGGGATGTTTAAACTTTCTTTGATAATATCGAGTGTTTCTCGGGCCCGCTTAAGAACAGAGGTATAAGCTATATCAATTTTTTCGCCTAAAAGTCTGTCGGCTGCCTGTTTTGATTCTTTTATTCCTTCTTTGGATAAAGAAATGTCTGTTAGACCAGTCCATATTCCTTTTTTGTTCCACTCTGATTCTCCGTGACGAACAAGAATTAAGATAGCCATAGTTCACAAAGCTTTTATTTGACTTTCTATTTGCAGAAGTCTATTGTATTTTGTCACTCTTTCTCCTCTAACTGGCGCTCCAAATTTTACATAATCCGCAGAAACAGCAACCGCAAAATCCGCTATGAAATCGTCGTTTGTTTCCCCACTTCTGTGGGATACTATTATTTTAAGGCCGGCTTGTCTTGCTATTTCTACAACTGCCAATGTTTCTATCACTGTTCCTATTTGGTTGGGTTTAATTACAATTGCTGTTATTGTTTTTTTGTTAAGAGCCATCTGTAGCCTGTAAGGATTTGTAGTAGTTAGATCATCTCCCGCAATAATTGTTGTTTGGGCCATTTTGCTTGCGAACTGACTCCAGCTGTCCCAATCGTCTTGAGCAAATGGATCTTCTATATATAAAAGGTGTTGATTTTTGTTTAGTGTTTCGTAATAAGACATAAGGTCTATTGACGACAGGGATGATGCAACATCTTTTATAGAGTATCTTTTATCATTGAAAAAATTGGATGCTGCACAATCGAGTCCAAAAAAAACATCTAGATCAAATCTAGTACTTGTGTTTTCGATAGCTCGGGTTAGAATAGGAAAAACATCTGCGTTGTTTTTTAGTTTTGGAGAAAAACCGCCTTCGTCTCCAACAAGAGTAGACAATTCCATTGAATCTAGAAGTTTTTGTAAGGATTTATATAGCATAACACCGATTTTCAAAGATTCTGTGTACGTCTTAGAAGAAGCAGGAATCACCAAAAACTCCTGAAATGTGAGAATCCCCTTGGCATGAAGTCCTCCGTTTATTAAGTTAAACAAAGGCGTTGGAATTTTTAGCCCCGTTCCCGTTGATGAACCCTTTTCTATAAATTGCCTAAGATACAAGAAAAGAGGTAGAACAGAGCTGTTTGCCGCAGCCTTAGCTGTTGCCATAGAAACAGAAAGGATAGCGTTTGCGCCTAGCCTGCTTTTATTTTGAGTGCCATCAATATCTATCATTATTTTATCTATCTCTTGCTGTTTTTCCGCATCCATGCCTATAACGCGAGGAGCAATCTGTGAATGTACATTTTCTACAGCCTTAAGCACACCCAAGCCCTGAAATCGCGAGTAATCTCTATCTGTTAAAACTGCTGCCTCGTAGCTTCCAACAGAAGTACCAATCGGACAAGAAGCTGTGCCTACTACGCCATCGCTTAAATATACGCTTGTTTCTATTGTTGGGTCTCCTTTTGAATTTAAAATCTCACGGGCTGTTATCTGTTTTATTTTTGCCATAACCTTTAGGATAAAATTTTCCTCTCAAATTCTGAAATAAGTCTTCTTGTTGCCGAAACCGCGTCAGGTGAGACAGAAACACTTGATATTCCCCATTTAACCAACTTTTCAAGAAGACTAGGGTATATTGATGCTGCTTGTCCACAAATAGAAGACGTAATTTTGTATTTACTACACGTTTTTATAACCTTCTCGATTGCCCACAGCACTGATTCGTTCTGTTCGTCAAACTCACGGGAAATCTCGCTGTTATCCCGATCTATGCCAAGGATTAGCTGCGTTAAATCATTTGATCCAATAGACACTCCGTCCAAACCTACGGCAATAAATTTTTCAAGCAAAATTACGTTAGATGGAATTTCAACCATCATCCAGATCTTAAAGTCATAAGATCTATATAAACCAGAATTTGAAATAAGTTTTTTCACCAAAATTAGTTCTTTTACTGTCCTTACAAAAGGTATCATTATACATAGGTTTGTGCACCCGCGAAGGTTTCTTACTCTTTTTATGGCTTCCATCTCCAAGTTGAAAACTTCGGGATCGCTTATGTATCTAAACGCTCCGCGGTAACCAAGCATAGGGTTTGATTCAACCGGCTCGAACTGCCTTCCGCCTACAAGGTTTTGGTACTCGTTGGTTTTTAGATCAGAAGTCCTGTAAACAACAATACGTTCTCCAAAAGCTCTACAAAACTTTTCTAAGCCATCTGAAAGCATGCTTATAAACTTATTGCTTTTTCCTGTTCTTATCATTTTTTTGGGGTGTATTCCAATTTGGGCCATCATAAATTCTGCTCTTAAAAGACCTACTCCGTCTGCGTATAAAAGCGATGTTTTCTCTGCCAGAGAAGGGTCGGACAAATTAACGTACACTTTTGTTGCCGTATTGATTGGAGCTGGCAATTTCATTTCTTGCCTTATGGTTTTGGAATGTTGAGCATGTATTCCTTTATAAACATCGCCTGTGGTTCCATTTACAGTTACCATGATTCCGTTTTTAAGGATTTTTGTTGCATTTTTTGCACCCACAATTGCTGGTATTCCAAGTTCTCGGGATACAATAGCCGCGTGAGATGTTCTGCCGCCTTTTTCTGTTATTATTGCAACAGCTTTTTTCATGGCTAGAACATAGTCTGGATTTGTTGACAAGGCAACTAGCACATCGCCTTTCTCTACTTTGCCGATTTCTTTTGCACTTTCTATAATATTTGCTCTGCCTATTCCTATACCCGGAGAAGCTGGATCACCTTGTAAAATTGGTGTATGGCGTTTAGTGTCTAGTGCATATTTTTCTTTTTGATTTTTGATATTCTTGTCCGAAGCGTTGTCGAAGGATGATTTTTGATTTTGGGTGGTTGTGACTGGCCTTGTCTGAACAAAGTAAACTTTGTTTTTTTCGATTGCCCATTCTATGTCTTGAGGAAACCCATAATGCTTTTCCAAATTTTTACCAAGTGCAGCCAGCGTTTTTATTTGCTCATTAGTGATTTTTTTGTTTAATCTTTTATTTTTGGAAACCTTGACATTTTTATTTAGATTTTTTTCCTTTTTAAGCATCACTTTTTGTTCGAAAATTTTTTTATAAACTAAGTCTAGCCCATCTTTAGAAACTTTGTAATGGTCTGGAGTAATTTCTCCTCTGGAGATTGGTTCTGCCAAGCCGTAGATTGCTTCTATGATTATTTTTGTTTTATCGTTTGAAACAGGATCTATGGTAAACATGATTCCAGAAGTTTCTGCATTAACCATCTTCTGTACAACAACAGCGGTTCCAAATGCTAGATTGTCTAGCCTATTCTGATGCCTATAAAATATTGCGCGTGTGCTAAAAAGCGACGCCCAAACCTGTTTTATTTTGAGAATTAACTTGGCATCACCTTTAACATTTAAGAAAGAGTCCTGTTGTCCAGCAAAAGAAGCATTTTTAAGGTCTTCAAGATTTGAAGAGGATCTTACAGCAACAAAAGGATCACTTATTGAATTACCAAGATATCCGTAACCTGAAAGTATTTTTTTGACAAATGTTTGCGATAGTTTTCCTTCAACTATTTCTTTTTTTATAACTCTTGATGCATTGTCTAGCGATCTTTGATTGTTGAAATCTACATGAGAAATCAAATGTTTTATTTTACTAGAAAGATTATTTTCTTTGATAAAATCGAAAAATGCCGCGGTTGTTATAACAAAACCATTGGGTACTGGAAAAGATAAAGACATCATTTCAGAAAGATTTGCTCCTTTTCCTCCAACCAAGCTCGCGTCTTCCTTTTTTATATCTTTAAACCATATTACGTAATTGGAAGGTTGCATATTATGTTCTACTTCTTTCTTTTTTTCTCAACGTCTCTGTTTCGTTTGGTCTTTGATAGTCGTCTTCCAGACGAAAAGTTGTGCCTATTTCAGGAGTCGAAACCTCCACAATGTCGCAGTCTGTTATTCCGGCCAATCGGTGCCTTTGACCAACTTCGCACGTGTATCCTTTTCCCTTTTCTAGTTCAGTTTCAATAAGCTCTTTTTCAAAGTTATCCCAGATAACTTTTGCTCTTCCTTTTAATAAGAACCAACTTTCCTGTTTTTTATCGTGAACCTGCAAAGATAACCTTTTGCTTTTATCTATATGTATAATTTTTCCCATATATGGTTTTTTCTCGGGAACAAAGTGGAGCTCATGTCCCCATGGTTTTTCTATTCTTTTTATATAGGGTATATTCAAAGATTTTGATTTGTCGAATTGGTTTGGATTCACAATTTAACTGTACTATTTATTTTTACATTTTTCAAGATAACAAAAGTGCGGATCTAGTGACCAGACATATCCCACTCTTTACTCACAACGTCAAATCTATCTAGTTTTTCTCTAAAAATTGATTGTATTCTCATAAGCTCTTCTTTTGTTTTTGATTCAAAGCGAAGAACAAGAGTTGGGGTATTGGAAGAGGCTCTTACAAGCCCCCATCCATCTTTCGTATAAACCCTTGCCCCGTTTATATCTATAACCTTGTATCCTTCGTCTTTAAACTCCTGGGTTAGCTTTTCTACTACATTATATTTGTCCTCATCGGTTGTTTTCACTTGAATCGTTGGCGTAGAAACATAATAAGGCGTGTCTTGAATGATTTCAGACAATGGTTTACTTTGCATTGATAGATATTCAAGAATTTTAAGTGAGGCAAAGATAGCATCATCAAATCCGTAAAAATTGTCAACGAAAAATATGTGCCCACTCATTTCTCCTGCCATGGCAGCTCCTTCTTCGGCAAGTTTTGACTTAATATAAGAATGACCTGTTTTCCACATTATAGGAACGCCGCCGTGGGCTTTAATATCCTCCGGCAATGCTTCCGACACTTTTACATCAAAGACAATTTTTGCGCCTTTGTGCTTGGAAAGAACAAGACGAGAAAGAAGAATAATATATCGATCAGGCCAGATAGTTTGTCCTTTTTCATCAACCAATCCTAACCTGTCTCCATCCCCGTCAAATGCGAAACCAAAGTCGCACTTATTAGCTATTGTCTTTCTGCCTGTGTCTTCCATCATAATAATCCCATCAGGATTTGGTGTGTAGTTTGGATATTTCGGATCAAGCTTTGTAAAATGCTCGATTACTTGTGCCCCTGTTCTTCTTATAATTTCTGGAGCAAATAATCCTGCTGTGCCGTTACCAGTATTAACAAGCACTTTAAACTTTTTGGTGATCTTGACTCGTTTAAGAAGATCCTCAAAGTATGCTTCTTTTATATCCTCGTTTCGTACTGTACCGCTACCGGTTTCAAATTTCTCCCCTCCAATTATGTTATAGACTTCTTGAAGTTCTTGTCCTAATAACGTGTAAGAAAGATCAGATCCTAACTTAACACCGTTCCAACCAGCGGGATTGTGACTTGCTGTAACCATCACAAGACCCTTAATCTTAAAATAGTGCTGGGACCAGTAACTCATTGGAGTTGTAACCGTTCCTATATTAATAACATTTATTCCGCATTCAGTTAAACCCCTTATAACATTTGCATGAAAGCTTTCAGAGCTTTCTCTCGCATCGTGGCCAACCACTGCGTTTTCTATATTTCTTTTTTTAAGAAACGTACCAAAACCACGAGCAATATAGTACATCGAAGTGTCATTAAGTTCGTCTTTTGTCTCGCGACCGCGAAGATCGTATTCGCGAAACATTGTCTTTTTAAGATGCGGCATGCTCCTATCTTAAAAAGAGAGCAACAAAAAGTCAATAGCTTGTGGAAGCGATAAAATGTTTGTTCCAGACTTTTGCGAAATCTCTATCTCTAAAACTTTGCCAAATATTTCTTTTAACTCATCTTTGGAAAACAATTTTGCTTGACTTCCCAGCCTTGATTTTTGCCAAGGAGCCATTCTCTTTATTTCGTCTATTTGGTTCTCCAAAGGTTTTTCTTGTATTGCCAAAAACAGCCGAAATTGACGTATTATCATAAAAAAAATTAGTTCGCATTCTAGGCTTTCTAAAGTTTTGTGAAAAAAACCAATCATTTTCTTGCTATTATTGGGTTTTAGTTCGTTAAGAAAAGCGAAAAGCGCTTTAGGAAGAAAAAAGTGTTTTATGTTTGCGTTTTTGAAGAGAGATATTTGAGTTTTTGACAATTCTTTTGATTCCCAAATTAATAAATTTGATTTTTTTAATTGAGCTTGAAGATATGGAATAAACTCTTTGTTTTCTTTTTTTTGAAAAAAATTCTCTATGAATACATTCTTTTGGGTCATATCAAATAAACTGCTGCTTTGAAAGACTTGGGCAAGACGGCCCATCTCTAAATCATCTCCAAAAAGAATTATTGGAGCTTCTACTTTCTGGCGCTCGTCAATGTAATATTTTCGCGAAGATGTAATGTCGTCACCGTGAAGAATGGTAAGCATATAGAAACTCAAAAATCAAAATGCAAAAGTCAACCCATTCGACAAGCTCAAGTTGATGCCAAGCGAAGTCGAAGCATCAAAATTACAATTCAAAAGTAATCCCGCTTAGCGGGATGAATTTTTACTTGCCCGCCTGCAACGCCTGATGCGTAGCATCTGCGGGCAGGTACTTTTGAGTTTTGACTTTTAACTTTTGACTTTATGCTTTGTTCTTTTTATACTCCTTAAACAATTTATTGACCATTGATCCTAAATGTCTATTTCTAGACCTGTGGGGAAGAAGAGAGCCGGAAAAATTTTTGGGAATATGTAGGAGTTCATGGATGAGAACTTTTTTCTTAGCATCTTCATCCAGCCTATCAAAATACTTGGACAAAACTTCTATAACGTATGCCGGTTTTATGTTAAGGGCTTTTTGAAAAATTTTTGGCATAGACCAGATTCGAGCGTAGGATCTTGATTTCGACCCATAAGTTCTAAAACAAAAAACTCTAGATGAGTCTATATAGGGTAATTTTACCACACTAATAATATGCTTAATGTCCCTTTTTATTTCCTTCGCTTCCTTCCATGTAAGCTTTGAGTTTTTAGATGCGGTTTTGACTTTTGACTTTTGACTTTTTTTATGCGTGTTTATCCGCCACGTAAGATGCCCCATAAGCTTCGGGTTTGGTTTTTGCAATATACCCGTTTCCTGTAACCATTCCCACAACCTCCTTTATCATATCACGGGTGTCTCCGTGCTCGCCAACGTCTATATGAATTTCCAAATTGTATCGCGGGCTTGCACCGTTTAGAGCTTTTTTTAGAAGGGGAACAAAGTTTCCGGCAAAATTTATAGAACCCATGGTTTCCGCGTATATTTTTTCTCGAAGACTATAAATATTTTTTAATTCTTTTCTTTTCCAAAAATATTTTCCGCCAAATCCACGTCTATGCACAAGAATTGCTGTAACCAAATTAATAGTTTTAGCGTTGTTTCTTCCCTCATTTTTCTCATGAGAGTCTGTACCAATAACTAGACTATATTCCGCAGAAGGATTTTCTTCCAGGAATTTTTTAATCTTTTGTATTACATCTAATATTTTAAGTTGTCCGTGAGTTATGCTTTCGAATAACTCACTTTCTTCACCTTGCTTCATATGCAGTTTCCCGTCTCGTATTATAGCAGATTTTTAGGGGTTTATTAACCACTTGAGTATGCTTTTTACAGCCTTAAGCCCATTTATTATTTGCGAGGCTTTGTTATTCTGGCCAGAAATACTGCCTACAAAATTTTTTGTTGGAAGATGCTCTCTTTTAAGACTCATTTCTAGTTCTTTTTTATCTGTCTTAAGCATAATGGGTGTACCTTTCACCTTTGGAATATTCTGAAGACTCCTATAGGCTAGGTTTGGGCTACCATCAATATTTATCAATGAAAACTGGCTAAAAGGTCCCATTCCGGCTCTTAGCAAAAAAGGGGTAACAGCAACTAGGTTTTCGCTGTTCCAAACCGAATCAAAAGCCTCTTCAAAATAATCCGCAACTTTTTCTTCTTTTACGTTTTGTAATGACCAGCCGGTTTCCGTTATAAAAATCGGATGATCCTTGCCTGATATTTGTTTTACCAACAGGCTTTCGTGCCTAAAGCTGGCAATGCTTTTATTTGTGTCAACAGAGGGAGATTGTTTAAAACCTGGATTTGGATAAGAATGGCTAGCCAAACCGTCCACCTGATTAAATATTCCGGGAACCCCACTGTTCATTTTGACAATAAAATCATATTGGTCCATAAAATGATTAGGTCTGTTATCGGCAGCATTGTCAAGGCCAGCGGAAATTACAAAAAAATTTTGACTTCTTGACTTAAAAAATGCTACTGCATACTCTAGAATCCGGCCATATTCCCCTGGATTTACGTTGCCTCCCCATTCATCGAACCTGTTTACTTCGTTAAAAATTACAACATAGCGGTTTTTTATAGGCCAGTCCAAAGAGTTAAGAAAATTGGCAAAATCTATAATGTCCTCCTCTGTTGGCTCTCGCCATACTTTTGTGTCAAAATAGTAATTTTCTGTTGCAATACGAATTATAGGAATTATTTTGTACTTGAAGCAATCGTCCATAAACTTTTGCCATTTTTTAAGATCGCGATCGCTAGCTTGTATTGGAATAGTAACGTATCCCCATTCTCCGCCACTTGAGTTGACAAGATTTGAGGCTCTCTCTACTTCTTCTGGAAAAAGAATATGGACTCCAAATCTATTATTGGAAACTCCTAGAGGATTTTCGATTGCAAACGCAGTAGCGCCGTTGGTCAAAAAAAATAAAAATGAAACTAAAAGATATAAAAAAACTCTCATAATCCAAAATACGAAACACATTAAATTTCTAATTTATCTTAGGGATTCTGAAATAAATTCAGAATGACACTATTGAAATAATCTTTTTTGCCATAAGCACATGCCCAGCAAAAGAAGGGTGTATTCCATCCTCCTGTCTTACATAAATTGGGTTTCCAAAACCATCAGTAAAAAGCGATTCTTGATACGCATTTATAACCGGAATTCCCGCAAGATTTGCCAACATAACAGCAGCTTTTATTTGGTCTATAATTATAACAGCTTGCTGATATGCCTGATTTTCTGGCCAATTAACACCAAACTCTCCCTGTCCAAAACCTGTTTTTTTGGGCGCTATTTCTGCAAGAAGGTACACTTGGGAGGAAACATTTTTTGCTTTTTGAATAAGGGTACCTACTTCTCTTTTATATTTTTCTAAATCATGCGGAACAAAGAGATTATACGCAAAAGTACCTAGAATTATAATGTCGGGATTAATCGTTGTGATTGGGGCATATAGCCGTTCTTTATTTGAAAAGCTGTTCCCGAATCTTAAAACACCATCTTCTATATTTTGTGCCCCAATTCCATAATTGTAGAGTTTAAAAGTTGTTTTTGGATAGGATCTGTATAGTTCTTTTTGCAGAATTTCAAGTTTTTCTCCCATGGTGTCAATCATTGAATCCCCGTAAAGTGCAATAGTGTAGGTATCTTTAGGAAGATCAAGAATCGAGTTGGTCGGAATTGGGGTTGAAGTTTGAATCGCAGTTGGAGTAAACGTAGGAACTATCAATTTTAATCCTGTACTGCTGTTGTGCGGAGTAAAAATCTGCTTCATAGTAATAAGGCTTAATGCCAACAACACAGCAATTGCAACAATCAATATAATCTTTTTCATTACTACACCTTAAATCCAATAATCCTCATAATATAAAGCAGCGTGGAAATATTGTCTGACTTTAATAATTTTGGAAGAGTCTGAAGAACTTTGGGAATGTCTAAATCATCATCCATGCTTTTTTCAAAACTCTTCAATATTTTCCTGACGGGGAGTTTCGAAATACCTTCTATATGTTTTTTTCTTGTTGCATCGTCATAAGATTTTTTTATAATTTCCTTAAAGAATAATTCTGCCTTTTTAAGTTGTTCTTCCTCAAACTCCCAAGGAAGTCTATAATGATGCGACAAAAGAACAAATCTTATTGCGTCTGAAGAGTATTTTTTAACAAGATCTTTTATCATAACTAGGTTTCCAAGAGATTTTGACATCTTTTCGCCTTGGTACATAACCATTGCTGTATGCATCCAGTATTTTACAAAAGGTTTTTTGCCAGTAAAACTTTCCGATTGAGCAATTTCACTCTCGTGATGGGGGAAAATTAAATCCCTCCCCCCTCCATGAATATCAATCTGATCTCCTAGATGCCTTTTAATCATTGATGAACACTCAATGTGCCAACCAGGCCTACCTTTTCCCCAGGGGCTTTTCCAAAAAGGTTCATCTTGCTTCGATCTTTGCCAAAGTAAAAAATCCAGAGGGTCTCTTTTTAGCGGGTCGTTGGGGTTTCCGCCTCTTTCTTTTAAAAGCAAGAACATTTGTTTCTCATTAAAACCAGATAGCTTACTATATTCTTTAAATTTTTTAACCTCAAAATAAACGTTTCCGTCCCTTTCATAAGCTAATCTCTTTTTTATTAGCACTCTAATGATACGTATCATTAGAGCGATTGAGTCTGTTGCTTTTACATAGTGGGTTGGGAGTTGAACGTTAATAGCCCTCATATCCTTCAAAAACCTTTTTGTCCAAAAATCACCAAGCTCTCTCCAGTTTCTTCCTTCTTCCTTTGCTTTTCTTAAAATATCATCGTCAATATCCGTAACGTTTTGGGTGTAGTTGACTGTATAACCTTTAAATTTAAGGTATCTTAAAAGTGCGTCAAACCAAACATATGTAAAAGCGTGACCCAAATGAGTCGTGTCGTACGGAGTTATTCCGCAAACGTACATTTTGACTTTTTTATCTTGTAACGAAATAAACTTTTCTTTTTTACCAAATAAAGAATTATAAATGTAGAGCATAAAGATAATTATACTATAACTAATTAAGTGAAAAAGTGGGTATGAAATTAGCCTGTTGGGAGAAGCCGTTTAGGGGGTTGACAGGGGTTAGCTAAAGTTGCGGGTAGTCCCCAATAAAACGCACCCAGGTAGCAGTTGTCCCAATAGAGTTGAAGAGTCGGCGGTCAGCGGTCCAAAGCTCGGTGTTGGTTGTCTCAGCCAGGACTATATAGAGGCTGTCGTAGATGCTTGGTAGGCGGTGGATCTTGGCAAAAGCAAAGGCTCTTACGTAGAGATCTTCAGGAGCAAGGAGAGTAATAGGAAGACGTAGGAAGGCAGCCAGGGCACTGTCAGCCTCAGCTTCAGTGATCCTACGGTCGGCAACTGTGGTACGCAAGCGCTGGTAGAGGGCGTTGGTGACCTCACTTCTTAGGTGGGGTGGGGCCAGAATAGGACGGCGATTCCGAAGACTGCTTGAGAAAAGCGAACGGCTCTGCTCAGTGAACTCCTCAGCAAGGACCCGTTTGATGGCAACGGTAGCGTCAACCACCACTGCATGGTTCATACTAAGTAAGTAGCTGCTTGGAGCGTTCTTCCCTAGCGTGGCGAATGATGGGGACAGAAGAGCTAAGGGGTTTGCCCTTGCGCCTGCTCCGAATAGCCTCTATTACAGTGTCAGCTTCCTTTAGAGCTTGAATACCTTGGGTTATCTGCTCATCGGTTAGTGGGCTAACCATTTCCTGCACAGCCCTCACCCCATCCTGTTGATAGGTTGGGGCGAATGCCTTGGTCAGGTCGCTACGATGGATGCGCACCTTGCGTGGACCAACGTGATAGGCAGGAAGCCTACCCTGTTTGATCCATCGCCTAAGGGTTACGGTGCTAACCTTAAGCATCTGGGCAGCTTCAGCTAGAGTGAGCAAGTCCAGGTCAGTAGGCATAGGATAGATTCCTGAATGATTTTGATACGTAGTTACTTGGGTCATAGACAATCATATAGTGGCATAGATGATCATTAATTGTCAAGAAGGAAAATATGAAGTTAGGATTAGGTTGTAAGATTTCAGTGATATTATACCGTAATTTGCAATAGAGGATCAACTACCTGATTTATGTTTTAGGCTGTATTAGAAATCTAAACCATATATACTTTCTAGCTCAAACATTGAAAATGTTACCTTTATTTTGACTGCAATCTTACACTTGACATTCGCCCCGACTCGGAGCGATGAAATAGAGTCATTGGGTAATCCTATTTCTCCTGGGTTACGATAGTCTCCCACGCTCTTAACCACACACTGCCTGCTGTAGCTGATATCTACAAACAGAGCAACCTGGTCTGCGCTTGGGGTACAACCGGATGGAGGGGGTTGGGCTGGCCTCCACAGGCAACCAACGTCAGGATGGCAATGAGCACGAAACTCAGCAGAAAGGATTTCACCCGACATCTTTGATGACTAGTAGGCACAGTCATTGTTCCCCAGCTCCCAAGTAAGCGAGTTGAAGTCCTGGTAGACACCAAAGCTAACCAAAGTCTTTCCCTTCTGTGTTTATTGAGGGGTCTCGTTTCTCGGTCGGGGTGAGTGTTTCCTGGCCTGTCTTCCCTTTCTAGTTAGTATTAGACGGAGCAGCCACCCTGGTGCTATTCCATACCTCCCAGACCGCAGCCAATCCCTCTGCCATTTTCGGGATTCTTTCTTGCTTAAGCCTAGCTTCTCAGGTTTTTCATTGAGACAGCGCCGATAATATCGTAACTCTAACAGAATAATCACCAATGCATAACCCACAAGGAAGAGAGGATTTAGTGTCCAGATATACCCCACACCAGTAATTATTAGAAGAGCACCGAAGATAAAGGCCGGCTTTAGGAAGGAAATTTTTAGCATACTAATTCGATTGTTAAAGAGAAAGGCGAGCGGCTTCAGTATACCACTACTCGTCAATATCTGGGCAAAACTGAAGCTGATTTAGGGGCTTGACAGGGTTTCCTTATAACCTCGTCCTCCTCATCACCTCTGCCTTGGCTCGGTCAAAGTCTAAGCGGGATTTGGGGATGGTGGGTCTTGGCATATACAGGGATTATCGCATGGGGTTGTGGGGGAATTGTGATAATAGATTGATGTGGCCAGCTGGAGTGGGGGTTGACAGGGGTGGTTTACTCGCTACGGCGAACCCGTACACGACCTCTGGTCACAACAATGAACTGGTCAAGGTGATCGGTGTAGTGAGTGAGGACGTAAGAGAGCCGCTCGATCTTGGTCGAGAGGGGAGCATAGTTGCCAAGCCGAAGGAAGATGACACCAGAGTGGGGAAGTTTTAGCCGAAAGACGAGGTTACCAAAGTCCCGATCATCGGTGATGAGGATGCGGCTCTCTTGGTGGGCGATGTCTAGGACCTCCTGATCGGAGAGGCCAGGTGGATAATCGCTGGCGATCCGCGTGGCATCGTGCCCAAGCTGCCTAAGGTAGGGAATAAGCCGGGCGTCAGTGCTTTGGTCAAGGAGAAACTTCATAGCTGGACTGGAGGAGTACCAGTAGCGCCCATTCCTCGTTTGCGGTTCGCTTCAATCGCAACGTGGGCATACTGGAGGCAGGCTTTCACATCCTCTACTGTCAGTTCTGGGTAGGCTCCAAAGAGATCGTTAAGGTCTGGGTTGTACGCCAGATGAGCCACTACCCGCTCCACAGGAATGCGAGTTCCCTTAACCACTGGCTTGCCCACCATGATTGTTGGGTCAACGATAATACGGTCTTCGTGCAATGGATGTTCTCTTGCCATCTTTTCCACCTCCTTTCAGAGAAAGGAGTAGGGCAGTTGTTCTGCCCCACACCCGTAGTATATCATATCCGTAAACCGCTCGGTAGGAAACGTAGTTATCCGGTAGCCTCACTTCTTAGAGCACCCGGCTATAGAGTCGCTGGTGCCTGATTAGATTGCGGCTGGTGCTCAAGTCGGCGAACGCTAATCTCCAGAGAGAACTCATCGCCCAATGCCTGAACATAGCGGCGAAGGGTGTTTAGAGTGTAAGCGTCATAGCCCCGTTTCTCAATGCGAGCGACCTGGGCTTGAGAGACGCCTAGCCTCTTGGCAACCTTAGTCTGTGTTAGCCCTGCTCCTTGACGTGCCTCTACCAGTTGGAGCCAGAGTTCCTTTTTAGCTGCCTCTTCTTCGTAGATAGTACGAAGTTCAGGATCAGCCATCATACGGGCTCTATCATCCTCAAATAGTCTTCTGCCATCTTTCTGGGTATATTTATCTGTCATAGTATTACTCACCCCTTTCACGTTGTTCAAATCGAGCAAGCCTCCTTTGTGCCACTTCAAGCTCGCGTCTTGGCAGTCTTTGGGTCTTCTTGGCAAAGCCGTGAAATAGCACTATGCGCCGCCCAGTGAAAAAGAAATACAGGATACGGTAGATGTTGGTCCTACTTTCTTCCCGTAATTCCCAAAGCTTGCCTTCGACATGACGCACCAGTGGTTCTCGTGCTTGCACGTTACGTACTCGTAATTGCTCAAATGACCACTGGAAACGAGCGTAGGTTTTCTGGTCTAGTTGAGCTAGAAATTCCCTTACTGGTACTTGACCACTATCTTCGACATAGTACTCAATAGACCAGTCACTACCTATCATTATACGAATTTTAGTATATTTGGCCCAGAAGTCAAGAGGTAAAATATAGGGTGGAATAGGAGAGGTGGGCTAAGCGTTGCTTATGTTGGTCAGGTGAACTGCTCAGCGAGTAGGGTGGTTACTCGGTGACCATT
>Ga0213870_1000186_pt1 | contig 32755 bp, 28 predicted proteins | sample WICALVC2017_Meta_FD_160119 | JGI IMG/M metagenome (GOLD analysis project Ga0213870, IMG submission 160119) | Freshwater microbial communities from subterranean cave lake in Wind Cave National Park, South Dakota, United States - WICALVC2017 | ecosystem: Environmental > Aquatic > Deep subsurface >... | reverse complement strand
TTGGCAGCAGGGAAATGATCTGAGAAATCTTTGGATGCTGCACTAAAAACTTGTACCTCAACATCTTGAGAATTGCAAGAACGTCTAAAATTTCTTCTTTGAGCATTTCAGGCCCTGCAAACACCTCCCATACCTCTTCTCTTAAGTTCTGGAGATAGTGGTATAACGCCTCGTGATCTCCTTTTTCTTTGAGATACGAGATGATTTCTTTGAACTCTCCCCTGTCGAGCCAAATGCCCTGATCTAAGTTGCACACATCCACACGGATAGCTGAATCTCCGTATTCTACCTCATAGAGAGGAAGTTTGTGCTGGGGGCAAAGTTTTTTACCAGGAGATATTCTGAAGCGGGTTGGATCTTTCCACAGATCAATGTCGAGCCAGCGAAGCTCCCGGTCTTTTTCGTCTTTTGCCTGCTGGAGTTCATCCTCCTCAAACCAAAGACCGTAGCATTTTGGGCAGTAGTCAATTTCAACCCCGGAGAGCAATGCCGTATCAAGTTTTATATTACAAAGAGGACATCGCATATAATTTCAAAATCTAAAGTTCAAATGCCAAATCAAATCTAAAATCCTAATGTCAAAAATATCTTTTGGATTTTGAACTTTGAATTTATTTTGGAATTTGGATTTTGTCATTTGGATTTATTATACCGTCATTCCCCGCAACGCGGCAATGCGCTGCTCCATGGGAGGGTGCGTCATAAACAACTTGTGGATCCAGCTTGCCTGTTCCTTGCCCTTAAAGGGGCTGGCAATAAACAAATGCGCGGTGGCGTCGCTTGCAGACCGCATCTGCGAAGGATGGGAAGCGATTTTTTCCAAAGCCCTTGCGAGACCCTCAGGATACCTCGTGAGAAGCGCGCCTGAAGCGTCTGCAAGAAACTCCCGTTTTCTTGAAACTGCAGACTGAATGAGCCTGGCTAATATGGGAGCTAAAATAAGCATTGCAAACCCAATAACAAGAAAGACTGCATTGGATCCTTGCTGGCGATCGGATCTTGAACGCATTCCGCCCAAGAAAGTCATGCGGAAGAAGAAGTCTACGAGTATGGTAACAATTCCAACCAAAACCACCACAATGGTTGAAAGGAGCATGTCTTTGTTGCCAATATGCGAAAGCTCGTGGCTAAGAACGCCTTCAAGTTCAATGCGATCCAAACGGCTCAGAAGTCCTGTGGTTGCAGCCACCACTGCGTGCTGGGCATTCCGCCCCGTGGCAAAGGCATTGGGCTGGGCATCGTCAATAACAAAAACGCGGGGTTTGGGAAGCCCGGCCGTTATAGCAAGATTTTCAACTGTGCGATGAAGCTCAACGTATTCTTCTTTTGAGGCGGGCTTTGCTTTTGTTAAGGCAATCACCACCCTGTCTGAATACCAATACGAACTTACGCTCATCACGATGCTTAAGGCAACCGCGATCCAAAGAATGACTGGGCTCCCCATTAAGTAGCTGATGAGCCAGCCAGCTCCAATGACAAAGAGAAAGAACCCCGTGAGGTATATCCAGGTCTTGCGGACGTTAGATTCTGCATGGGTATAGAGATTCATAGGAAGTGAGCACTGTGGATTTTCTGCAGACGCGTAGGGCCCCGCCAGCAGGTGGGGTAAAGCGCAAAGAAAATACACAGTGCGAACGCTAGAATTTCACCTGTGGTGTCTGGCCTTCTGCCTTCTCGGTAATGTCGAAGAATTCTTCCTGTCTGAAACTAAAGATGCGAGCGACCACGTTTGTAGGGAAACTTTCAATAGAAGTGTTTAGGGCCATCACGTTGGCGTTGTGGAATCTGCGGGCTGCCTGGATCTTGTCTTCCGCGTCTCGCAGTTCTCTCTGAAGTTCTAGAAAATTAGTTGAGGCCTTCAAATCAGGATAATTCTCTGAAACCGCAAACAAAGACTTCAAGGTTTGAGACAGCATGTTCTCTGCCTCTACTTTCTCATGTACGCTTTGAGCTCCCATTGCCCTTGTTCTTGCCTCTGTCACTTTCTCAAACACTCCCTTCTCATGGCTCGCATACCCTTTTACGGTTTCCACCAAGTTGGGAATGAGGTCGTATCTCCGTTTTAACTGCACCTCAATATCGGAGAATGCCTCGCGCATGCGATTGCGAAGCGTAACCAGCCGGTTGTAGGCAAACACAAACCAAAACACCGCAACCGCAATAATGAAAATAATAAGTTGAGTTGTATTCATCTCGTTAGAAGTTTTAAGTTAGTACTCCTCTGGCATTGAGGGCATCCTGGATTTCTCTTCTTTTTCTGGAAGATCAGCTACGATTGTCTCGGTGGTAAGCAACATGGCTGCTGCAGAAACCGCGCTTTCCAAAGCGATTCTCACCACTTTCGTGGGGTCTACCACGCCTGCCTTCACTAAATCTTCAAACGTGTCGGTTGCCGCGTTGTAGCCGTACCCTCCTTCTCCTTTTGCAACCTCGGCTGCTACCACAGAGCCGTCTCTCCCGGCATTTTGGGCAATTTGGCGAATGGGTTCCTCTATTGCCCTTTTCAAAATCTTCAAGCCAATTCTTTCTTCAGGGTCAGTGATTTCTTTCTCTGCATTTTCCAGCTCCTTTGCGGCTCGCAAAAGCGCCACTCCTCCACCAGGCACAATTCCCTCTTCGGCAGCAGCTTTTGTTGCAGACACTGCGTCTTCGGTTTTGTGCTGTTTTGACTTTTGCTCAACTTCAGTGGTTGCTCCAACCTTAATAACCGCAACTCCCCCTGCTAACTTTGCGAGGCGCTCTTGGAGTTTTTCTTTGTCAAACTCTGAAGTTGTTTGGCCCAAAGCTGCCTTGATCTGTTTGATTCTCGCGTCAATATTTTCTTTGGAGCCTTTTCCTTCCACAATAATGGTGTCGTCTTTTGTGGCAACAACCCGCCTTGCAGAACCCAGTTGGCCAAGTTCAATATGGTCTAACTTTAACCCAAGCTCTTCTGAAATTACTTGGGCTCCGGTAACCACGGCAATATCCTCAAGCATTTCCTTTTTCCTGTCTCCAAACCCTGGGGCTTTCACTGCCAACACCGCAAGGATTCCTCGAAGCTTGTTCACCACTAAGGTTGCCAGGGCGTCACCCTCAATATCGTCTGCGATGATGACAAGGTCTTTCTTGCCTGTCTTTGCAACTGTTTCAAGCATAGGCAAAATATCTTGGATAGAAGAAATCTTTTTGTCGCAAATCAAAATGTACGGATCCTCCAGCGCAGCTTCCATGCGTTCCGGGTTGGTAACCATGTAAGGAGACACAAATCCTCGGTCAAACTTGAGGCCTTTCACGATTTCTTTTTCCATGCCAAGGGTCTGGGATTCTTCTACGGTGACAACTCCGTCTTTCCCAACCTCTGCCATCACCTCTGCAACAAGAGTGCCCAATTCTGTGTCTTCTGCAGAAATGGTTGCAACCTGCGCCATCTCTTCTTTGGAAGAAACCTGCTTTGAAATTTGCTTGAGATAGCTCACCACCCTTTCTTTTGCTTTCTCAATGCCCTTTTTTAAAGCCAGGGGGTTTGCTCCTGCCGTGACATTTTTTAACCCTTCTCCAATAATGGCTTGAGCCAGCACGGTTGCGGTTGTGGTGCCGTCTCCTGCCATGTCGTTTGCCTTGGAAGCAACTTCTTTTACAATCTCTGCGCCTATGTTCTCTATTTTGTCTTGCAGCTCAATCTTTTTTGCAATGGTTACGCCGTCATTGGTAATGGTTGGGGAACCAAAGCCTTCGTCTAACACCACGTTTCTGCCTTTGGGGCCAAGGGTTACCTTTACTGCGTTTGCCAATTTATCCACGCCTGCCTTGAGTTTTTTGCGAGCGTCCTCGCTGTAGATGATTTGTTTCGCCATAGTGAGTATATCGAACTACTCAATAATTGCTAATATATCTTCTGCTGACGCTATTAAATATTCTTTACCGTCAATCTTTATTTCGTCTGGACCGTATTTTTTAAACAGCACCATGTCTCCTACCTTCACCCCTATGGGAATGAGCTTGCCCTCGTCTGTTGTTTTTCCAGGGCCAACTGCAACAACCTTGCCTTGCTCTGGCTTTTCCTTTTCTGCGCTTGCTGGAAGCAGAATGCCCGACTTTGTCTTTTCCTCCTGCTTCAAGGGCTCAATTAAAATATGGTCTGAAAGCGGTTTGATTGTCATACAATTTTGTACTCTATACAACCTTCCATTTCTTGTCAAGAGCGGAGGTTAAACTTTCATGAGAGATTTGAGGAAATGGCCGGTGTGGCTTTTCTTTACTTTGGCAATGTCTTTGGGGGTTCCCTCTGCAACAATCTCCCCTCCCTTGTCGCCTCCTTCTGGGCCCATATCAATAATCCAGTCTGAATTACGCACCACGTCAAGATTGTGCTCAATGATCAAGACGGTGTTGCCTTTGTTCACGAGTTCTCTCAGCACATGGAGAAGTTTCTTAATATCGTCAAAGTGCAGTCCTGTTGTCGGTTCGTCTAATATGTACAGCGTTCTGCCGGTTGCCTTTTTTGAAAGCTCGGTTGCAAGCTTCACGCGCTGCGCCTCTCCTCCAGAAAGCGAAGGGGCTGGCTGGCCGAGTTCCACGTACCCCAAGCCCACTTCATTCAACGTTTTGAGTTTCCTTTGCAAAGAGGGAACGTGTTTGAAAAACTCCAGCGCTTCCTGAACGGTCATTGCAAGAACCTCGGCAATATTTTTCTCTTTGTATGCAATCTCAAGAATTTCTTTTGTGTACCGAGCTGCGCTGCACACTTCACACTCAACATAGACGTCTGGCAAAAAATACATCTCAATCTTTTTTAACCCCTGGCCCTCGCACGCCTCGCACCTCCCTCCTTTCACGTTAAAAGAAAACCTGCCTGCGTTATACCCGCGAACCCTCGACTCACGAACGTGCACAAATAAATCACGAATATGCGCAAATGCGCCGGTGTACGTTGCGGGGTTTGACCTGGGAGTTCTGCCAATGGGCGATTGGTCTACAAGCACTACCTTGTCTAAAAACTGGGTTCCCTCAATTGTCTTGTGAAGCCCTGGCTCTTCTTTTGAACCATAAAACTTTTTGAGAAGCGCTTGCGCAATAACATCATTAACCAGAGAGCTTTTGCCAGAGCCTGAAACCCCAGTCACGCACACCAACCTCCTCAAAGGAATCGACACGTCAACGTTTTTGAGATTGTGTTCCTCTACTCCCTTCACAGTAAGATATTTTTGAGAGGATTGAAGTCTGACTTCAATCTGTTGAGAGGATTGAAGTCTGACTTCCTTCCGGCCTGAAAGATATTCGCCCGTAAGCGTATGCACCCTCAGTAATTGTTTTGGCGTCCCTGCAAAAACAACCTGGCCTCCGTGTTTTCCTGCTCCAGGGCCAATGTCTATGACCCAATCTGCACAGAGTACTGTTTGAGGATCGTGCTCCACCACCACAATGGTATTTCCCAGGTCACGGAGCTGTTTTAATGTTGCAATGAGCCTGCCCTGGTCTCTTGCATGAAGCCCTACAGAAGGCTCATCTAATATGTACAGCACCCCGGTCAACTTGGAACCTATCTGCGTTGCTAACCGAATTCGCTGCTCTTCTCCGCCAGATAAGGTCTGGGTTTTGCGGGAAAGCGTGAGATACTCAAGCCCAACGTCAATCAAAAACTGAAGCCGGTTTACAATCTCTTTGATAATAGGAGAGGAGATTTTTTTCTCATGTTCTTGTAAAAAAAGCTTCTGAAAAAATTCTTTTGCGTGATTGAGCTGAAGGTTTGTCACCCCGTCAATGGATTTGTCTCCAACCGTGACTGCCAGAATTTCAGGCTTTAATCTCTTGCCTTTGCACGCTTCGCACAACTTTTCTACCATATACTGTTCAATTTCTTCTCTCGCATAGTCAGAGTCTGTCTCATGGTATCTCCTTTGCATCCATGCAAGAACTCCTTCAAAATCTTCTGATCCTTCGAGAACCGTTTTGATCACATGTGGAGGAAGATTTTTTACTGGAGTTTTCAAGGAAAACTTTTCTTGCTTTGCAAGTTCTTCTAACTTCCACCAGAAAAACCCCTGCCTTCCTATTTTATGGGAAGCGTGCGCCCAAGGGAAAATCGCCCCTTCTGCAATAGAAAGTTTTGGGTTGGGGATCACGAGTTTTGGGTCAACCTCCAGTTTCTCGCCCAAGCCCTGGCAAGAGGAACACGCTCCATAGGGAGAGTTAAAAGAAAACATCCGAGGTTCTATCTCAGGCAGGTTTATCCCGCACTCCTCGCACGCAAATCGTTCTGAGAAAAGAGTATCCTGCCTGCCTTTTGTATTCACAATAACAATTCCCTTCCCAAGTTTTAAGGCGGTTTCCAGAGAATCTACGAGGCGAGGTTTATCAAGGTCTTTTTCAATAACCAACCTGTCCACCAAAACCTCAATGGTATGCTTTTTTTTGCGGTCAAGCTCTTTTTCTAATGCTTCCTCAATTCGAAATACAATGCCGTCAACACGCACTCGTGCAAATCCTGCCCTCTGCACTTCTTCTAAGGTTCCTTTGTGCTCCCCTTTTCTTCCTCTAATCAAAGGGCCTAACACCATGATCTCGCTTCCTGCAGGAAAATGGGAAATCGCCTGGGCGATCTGGCTTACGCTCTGCCGTCTCACCACTTTGCGACACTGCGGACAGTGGGGAATGCCAACTCTTGCAAACAACAAACGGAGATAATCGTAAATCTCCGTGATGGTTCCTACGGTAGACCTGGGGTTTTGAGCTCCTTTTCTCTGGTCAATGGCAATGGCTGGACTAATCCCCTCAATGCTGTCTACGTCGGGCTTGTCCATGACGCCCAAAAACTGGCGCGCATAGGCGCTCAAACTCTCCACATACCTTCTCTGGCCTTCTGCGTACAAGGTATCAAACGCAAGAGAACTTTTGCCAGACCCAGAAATTCCCGTAATCACCACGAGTTTGTTTTTGGGGATGTCAACGTCAATGTTTTGTAAGTTGTGCACCCTCGCCCCCCGGATTTTAATGACATCAGAGGACATATTCGGTAGGATTATACCCGATAACACAAAACATTTCAAGAGAGGAGTTTTGCTTGACTACAGAGGTCTACATGGTAGAGATAAGGGTAAGAGAGATACAAGGAGAGAAAGAACATGGCAGAAGCTGTCGCGGTGATATTGCTTTGGTTGTTCCTTTCCATTATTGGATTGTTCGGTAGCCTCGCGACTGCTCTTGTTGGTCTGGGATACGGCGTAATACACGGGAAGTGGAGAAAATCCAACAATCCAGGTTTTGAGTGGCTTCTTGAAACCTTCCTTTCCCTTCTCAGGGATACCACGACGTTCCCCATATGGGTACTCCGGGAATACTTCCGGAACCAGCACAAGGCAGGAGACTCTTTATGAGCCCCCTGCCGTTTTCTTTAACAAACCGAGGAAGCAGCTATACTAATCAATAAAAAACCATGGTATCATAGTGAGTATGGCGAGAGGACGACTCAAATACTACCTAAAAAAACCTAAGGGAGAGATCACTAAGGATATTCTCCTCTGGATATTGGTTGCGGGTGGCATGATTGTGCTCGGAGCAACTCCTCCGGTGCAGGCGCTATTAGAAAACAGGAAAAAGAAATACAATCGACAAAGCGCACATAATGCGTTTTCGCGACTGAAAAAACAGGGTGCTCTCATTGTTGAACGACATCATCATCAATACCAAGTTTCACTCACTGAAGAAGGAAAAAAGAAAGCAGGGTGGCTCCAAATAAACGATCTGAGAATATCAAAACCGAGAAAATGGGACGGCAAATGGAGACTTTTGATTTTTGACGTGGAGCAAGCGGAACGGTGGAGACGAGACATACTACGTAGTTTTCTTGCTCGTCTTGAATGCGTACTCCTTCAAAAAAGCGTGTGGGTTCATCCGTATGAGTGCCGAGCAGAAGTAGAGGTATTGCGTGAATTCTTGGGTCTTGACGAAAAACATTTGAAGTATATTGAGGCAAATATCACCGGAAAAGACGCAGAGAGGCTAAAACGACATTTTCACCTCCAGTCTTATGCATAATCACTGTACTACCATGGTATAGTAGTGAGTATGAAGAAATTTCGGTATCTTGCAAAAGAAAAACTCTCAAACCTTCCTAAGGCGCCTGGCGTCTATGCTTTGGCTTCCCAAAAAACCATTCTCTATATAGGAAAGGCAGCAAACATCAGGGAACGAGTAAAAAACCATTTTCCCGCCTCGCCCGACTCGCGTCGTGCGAGTCGAGGCGGGCATAAATCCTCATACCGAGACAATCTTTTTGTTGACCAAATAGACCGCATCGGCTGGATTGAAACTTTGTCTGACATTGACGCGCTTCTCCTTGAATCTCAACTTATCAAACAGAAAAAACCCAGGTACAACGTGATGTGGAGAGACGACAAGAAGTATTTCTATGTTGCCATCACAAAAGAGAAGCTACCAAGAGTATTTCTCACGCACCAGCCCCATGGCCTCGCAAACAAATTCCAAATCCCTGCCTCGCCGGCAGGCAGGCCAAGCACCAAATCCCAAACAAATACTAAATATCCCCCTGCGGGGGATCTCCCGAAGGGAGACAAAATACTACATACAAGATACATTGGTCCTTTTGTAGACGGGAAAGCAATAAAACAAGTGCTTCGATTGTTGCGGCGCGCATTTCCCTATTACACCCAGAAAAAACACAGCCGGCTCCCCTGCCCCTGGTGCCACCTTAACCTCTGCCCAGGCCCCAATCCAGATCAAAAAGAGTATAAGAAAAACATTCAAAACCTTAGGAATGTACTCAAGGGCAAAAGAATTTCTGTTTTGAAAACCTTACAAAAAGACATGGTCAGAGCCTCAAAACTCCAGGAGTTTGAAAAGGCAACACTATTGAGAGATCAACTCTTTGCTCTTGAACGTATTGTTGCCCACCACACTGTCGTGTTAGCAAAGCCATGGCAGAATTATCACGACACGCAAAAACAATTCCAAAAATTACTCAATACAAAAAATCCGATTGTGCGTGTTGAGGCATATGATATTTCAAACATCCAGGGGAAGTTTGCAACAGGGTCTATGGTTACGTTCCTCAAGGGCAAGCCTGCAAAAGAATGGTATAGGAAATTCAAAATACATATTTCTGGAAAGCCGAATGATTTTGCAATGATGCAAGAAGTCATTTCCCGGCGTATCCGCCATCCTGAATGGCCTTACCCAGACCTCATGATTATTGACGGCGGGAAGCCGCAGCTCACCGCAGCGCTTCAGGCGCTGCGGAAATCAGAAATCCGAAGCACCCGCTTCGCCAAAGCTTCAGCGAGGCGAGCGAAATCCGAAATCTACGTTGCGGCGCTGGCAAAAAAACACAATGAACTTTTCCTGCCTGCCAAGGAAAGACCGCTTCTTCTCAAAAATCTCCCGCAAGAAGTTTCCAACCTTCTGCTCCATATCCGCGACGAAGCCCACCGCTTTGCCATTTCTTACCACAGGAAACTCCGAAGGGTTGACTTGTTTTCTCAAAACTGATACCATATTTGTATGCTCCAAACCATTGTGGTTTCTCTTATTGCTGGTGTTGGAGGACTCTGGCTTGCGACCCGCTTTATCCCGGGTGTTGTGTTCGCAGGCTCTTGGCAGGAGTTAGCCATGGCTGGCCTTGCGCTTGGAGTTGTTCTCATTGTTGTGCGCCCTTTCATTGGCTTAATATCCATGTTCTTGCGGATACTCATCTTGGGAGCAGTGAGCTTTGCAGCCTTGTGGGTCTTGCAGCTTGTATTTCCACAACTCAACCTCCAGGGTCTTATTCCCCTTCTTTCTACCACAGGAGCAGTTATAGGAATTTCATTTGTGCTTTCTTTCTTTGGAAAAGGAAAACCCTAATATATGGCATCTCTTCCTACATATCTTCCATTCGCGCAAATTCTCGTTTCTTTTTTGATTGTTGCTTGCGTCCTTGTGCAGCAAAGGGGCACTGGTTTGGGCGGAGCATTCGGAGGAGGAGGAGACGGATCATTTTTTGCGACGAGACGAGGTATTCAGCAAAAACTGTATCTTTTGACTTGGTTGCTGGGAGCAGTGTTTCTTGTTCTCGCAATCCTGAATCTTTTGTTCTAATGCTTCGTTTGCCTGCATTTTCTCAACTCAAGAAGCTGCCTGAGTTTCTTTCAAAAAAAGAAAAGGTAGCTCTCCTTATCTTGGGAGTCTGTTTTGCGGGGTCTGGGTTCTTTCTTGCTCGTACTGGATACCTTTCTTTAACCAAGCAGGTTCCCTCGCAAGGAGGCCAAATTGTAGAAGGAGTAGTAGGTTCCCCAAGGTTTCTCAACCCTGTGTATGCCCAGGCTAACGATGCAGACAGAGATCTTGCGGAACTCTTGTACGCTAAGCTTCTCAGCCTTGCAGACAATTTCCAGATTCAAGAAGGCGGAAAGGTGTTTGAGGTAACACTCAAGAAAAATCTCAGATGGTCAGACGGAACGTTAATAAACGCAGATGACGTAGTCTTTACCATCACAACACTCCAAGACCCAAAGTACAAAAGTCCTGTGAGAGCAAACTGGGTTGGGGTGAGGCTTGAAAAGATTTCAGAAAATACGGTGCGTTTCTCCTTGCAAGAGCCCTATGCCCCGTTTGTTGAACGCCTCACAGTGAAAATCATCCCTAAGCACATTTGGGGAGAAATCACCCCGGAAAACTTTCCTCTTTCCCCGTATAACCTAAAACCAGTAGGCTCTGGGCCCTGGAGAGTGGCAACAATCGTTCAGAATAATTCAGGTTCTATTGATGAAATGGAACTAAGGCGCAACCCTTTTTACTGGGGCAAGAAGCCATTTCTCAATTCTCTTTCGTTTCGTTTCTTTGCCGCGGAGGAAGAGCTGGCGCGCGCAGCAGAAAGAGGAATAGTGGACAACTTTTCCTTGCTGCTGGGCAAGGAAACGCCTTCTTTTCTGAAAACTGGAGTTGCTAAGCACGAATTTGCGCTTCCAAGATACTTTGCCTTGTTCTTTAACCTTCAGTCCTCACAAGCGAATGATCCTGCGAAAAGCAAGGACGTAAGGATTGCGCTCTCTTCAATTATTGATACACAAATTCTTGTACGGAATCTATTTGGAGAAAACGGCAAGCAGGTTGCCTCTCCTCTTCTTCCTGAAACGTTTGGCCTTACAATGCCTGAGATTCAGAAACTCGACAGCAAAGATATTGAAGCTCTTCTTGCCAAGCAAGGATACAAAAAGGTTGACGGGCGCTTTGTAAAAATTCCGCAAAGCACAGGAGGGATTTCTCGAGATCTCCAGGTTTCAAGCACTGGTGAAGAGGTAAAGAAACTTCAACAGTGCCTTGCAAAAGATCCTCAGGTATATTCTGAGGGCACGGTATCAGGATCTTTCGGCTCTCTCACCAAAGCTGCGGTCGTGAAGTTCCAGGAAAAGTATGCACAAGAGATTCTTGTTCCCCAGGGACTGAAAGCTGGAACCGGACAGGTGAGGGGTGGAACGAGAGACAAACTCAACGAACTTTGCTTCCCCCAGGACAAAACTCCCTTACCGCTCAAGATAACCATCACAACCTTAGACCAGTATCCTTTGAAAGACGTTGCAGAGTTTGTGAAGAACGAATGGGAAGCATTCGGCATCACAACCACAGTTCAAACGTTTTCCCAAGCAGAGCTTGAACGTGATATCATAAAGCCGCGGAACTACGAGGTGCTCTTATTTGGAGAAATTTTAGGCAAGATTCCAGATCCTTTCCCATTTTGGCATTCCTCTCAAGTGAAGGACCCTGGCCTCAACCTTTCGGGGCTTGAGAACAAGAAACTTGATTCAACGCTTCTGAAGCTAAGGAGAGAGCAAAACCAAGAAAAAAGAAAAGAACTCTTAGAAGAAGCGCAGGATATCCTTGTTGGGGAATACCCGGCACAGGTTCTCTACGATACGCCGTACCTCTACTTTGCTTCTTCTGAACTCAAAGGAATCAAAGGGAACCTTGTTTCAGATCCTTCTGAGCGCTTTGCAGGGGTGGAAGAATGGTATATAAAGACAAAAAGGGTGTTAAAATAAGTTGCCCTCGTGACGGAATCGGAATACGTGTAGCGTTCAGAACGCTATGCCGCAAGGCTTGTGGGTTCGAGTCCCACCGAGGGCACCAACCATACATTATTTGCATATCTTTAAAGTATTTGATAGACTGTATTCATATGAAAAGCAGACAACTAAACTATGATTTACGCAAATTACTCAAACCCTACGCAAATAAATGGGTTGCTTTGTCTCGTAATCACGAAAAGGTTCTCGCAAATGGAAATACACTAAAGGAGGTAGCTGAAAAAGCCCGATCCCAAAAGAGCGTTTTCTTGAAGGTTTTCCCGACAGATTCTTTTTACATGCCCTGAGTTAGCGATTATGAAATACCGCTATACCTCATTCTTTCCACCAGAAAAAACACTCAAATGGGTTAAAAGACCTCTCATAAAAACAGAAATATTTGGACCCAAGGAAAGTAGAACTTTTGATGCACTCATTGATTCGGGCGCAGACTGTTCCCTCTTTAACGTGGAAATCGCTGAATTATTAGAGATTGACCTCTCAAGAGCAAAACAAAGGAAGTTTACGGGTATTAGTGGTACCCTTACCGGTTATTATCTGCCAGAGGTGGAAATAAAAGTAGACGGCATGGAACGATCCATCAAAATTCCTGTGTGTTTTGTGCAAAGTCCCACCGTGGGACTCCTACTCGGGGAGGAAGGATTTTTTGATTCCTATCGAATAAAATTTGAAAAAGATCACGATACCTTTGAAATTACTTCGGTGAAATCGTAGCCCACTCGGGTAGGTAGCGAGTGGGCCCTCGTGGCGGAACTGGCATACGCGTACGCTTCAGAAGCGTACCACGCAAGGGTTTCTCTATTTTTATGAGATTGAAAAAGAAAGAGACAAAAGATTTATTCTACGCAAAAGAGCTGAAGAAGTTTCTCCGAAGTTCTAGAGGATTTGGGAGTAAGGTTTGTGAGGAACTTGTCTTTGATTGTGGAAATTGCATGGGGCAGACCTTAGTTGGATTTCTTAATTGGTATATTGACTTAGTAGAATTTAGAAATCGTCCCAAAAAGAAATAAAAGGTTAGTCTCTTCGGTATGATTAAAGAAATCAAACGGTTCATACAAAGAGGACGTAGAGGTTGGGCAGACTGTGATGTGTGGAGTTTTGACGATTATCTCTGCGATATTATTCCCCAGGGATTGAGAAAGTTAAAAGGAGGAGCTGGATGTCCCTCAGAGTTTTATGATAAAGAAGCAAAGAATAAAGAATGTCACCTTTGGAATGAAGCATTGGAAGAAATGGCACAAGGATTTGAAGCTGCTGCATTTTTAAAAACTTCAGGATATAGCAAGATGGTTCACTCTAAAGAAAAACCAGGTTATTACACTATGGAAACAGATATTGAAGCAATGAAAAATGCAAAAGAAAAGATGGACAAAGGTCTCCAATTATTCGCAGAGCATTTCTTATCACTTTGGGATTGACTTGTTAGACGCCTGGCGTCTAACATTCCACGTTCACCAACAATCGTAAAATGGAACGAATACAAAAAAAGGCTGACGGTTTGCGAATTATCCCTCTGGGAGGGCTTGGAGAAGTTGGCCGCAACATGATGGTTTTAGACTACCAGGGCAAGCTCCTCATTATTGATATGGGCCTTCGCATGCCAGAAGAAGCAATGCCTGGCATTGACTACATTATTCCCAACATCTCCTGGCTCAAAGGAAAAGAGAGAAACATTGTGGGGGTTCTCATCACCCACGGCCACTACGACCATATCGGAGCAATCCCCTTCATTGTTTCCCAACTCAGAAATCCTCCTCTGTTTGCAGGAGCCTTGGCCAGGGCAATTATTCTTAAGCGCCAGGAAGAGTTTCCCAACCAGCCAAAGCTAAAAATCTTTCCGATTGAAGACGGAAAGAAATTCCAACTTGGTCCCTTTGAGATAGGCCCATTCCGGCAAAATCACAGCATCCCAGACAACTTTGGCTTTCTCATCAAAACGCCCTTGGGCAATATCATTCACACTTCGGACTTCAAGTTTGATTCAAGCCCTATGAATGATTCTCCTACAGACTTTGAAAGGTTAAAGAGAATAGGAAACGAAAAGATTCTTCTTTTGATGTCTGACTCTACCAACGCACAAGAACCCAATCATTCCCTTTCAGAAAAAATCATCATGGAGAATCTGGACGGAATCTTCAAAGAAGCAAAGGGAAGAATCCTTACGGCAACCTTTGCCTCTTTGATTAACCGACTCCAGCAGATCATCACTCTGTCTGAAAAGTACGGAAGGAAAGTTGCATTGGAAGGTCATTCTATGAAAACGAACGTGGAAATCACCCAGCAATTAGGATATATCAAGGCAAGGAAGGGAACGATCGTTCAGACAAAGGACATTTTGAGCTATCCTGAACCTAAGATAACCGTGATGTGCACGGGAGCGCAAGGAGAGGAACGGGCAGTGTTGATGAGAATTGTGAACAACGAACACAAACTTTTGAAGATTCACAAAGGAGACACCGTGGTCTTCTCTTCTTCGGTCATTCCTGGAAATGAAAGGACCGTACAGTATGTGAAAGACCAGCTCTTTCGCCAAAAGGCAAACGTGTTCCACTACAAAATGATGGACATCCACGCTTCAGGCCACGGAAACGAAGACGAACTCAAGGAGATGCTTGAACTTATAAAACCGAGGTTCTTCATCCCTATCCACGGACAGTTTTCCATGCTGGTCTCTCATGCCAAGATTGCGCAAAACGCCGGGATTCCAGAAAACCGTATCGCCCTCGCAGAAAATGGAAACATTGTACACGTAACTCAAAACCAAATCTCCATAGAGAAAGAGCAGGTTCCATGTTCCTACGTCATGGTGGACGGCCTCGGAGTTGGAGACGTTGGAGAGGTGGTATTGAGAGACAGGCAGAGTTTGTCAACAGATGGCATGTTCGTGATTATTGCGGTGGTAGACCGCCAGACAGGAAAAGTGCGAGGGTCTCCTGACATCATTTCACGCGGGTTCGTCTACCTGAAAGAATCTAGGGACCTTCTGCGGGAAGTGCGCAGAAAGGTTATTGACATTGTGGACAAGAGCGCAGGAACAGGAGGAGCCGTCAATTGGGTGTATGTGAGAGACAACGTGCGCAATAAGATTGGGGACTTCCTGTTTTACAAGACCGAGAGGCGGCCCATGGTACTCCCGGTTATTATTGAGGTATAGTGTAACTATGCGAACACTAAGCGGAATTCAACCTACAGGACAAATGCATATTGGAAATTTTCTGGGAGCCGGCAGGCAATACCTTGAATATCAAAACCAAGGAGAATTTTTCTTAATGGTTGTTGATCTTCATGCGCTCACCGTTCCTCAAGATCCAAACAAATTTAGCGAGCAAACATTTAGTAAGGTTATAGAACTTCTCGCAATGGGAATAGATCCCGATAAGTGTACACTTTTTGTTCAATCGCACGTAAAAGAACATACAGAATTAACGTGGATACTCAACACCCTCACCCCCATTTCAGAGCTCGAACGAATGACGCAGTACAAAGATAAATCGAAAAAATACAAAGAAAATATCAACGTAGGACTTTTAGATTATCCTGTATTGCAAGCCGCAGATATCCTTTTATACAAACCCGAAGCCGTACCCGTAGGCCAAGACCAAACCCAGCATTTAGAGCTTACAAGAACCCTCGCAAAGAAGTTCAACGCAAGATATGGACAAACATTTCTAGAACCTAAAATAATGCTCGTAAAAGAAGGATCTAAAATCATGTCGCTCCAAGACCCTACAAAGAAAATGTCAAAATCAGATGCACCCGACACCGCCGTAGGACTTTTTGAAGAGCCGGAATCAATTCAACAAAAAATCATGAAAGCAGTTACCGACGCAGGAAAAGAAATACGTTATGACCCCGAAAAAAAACCGGGAATCTCAAATTTACTCACCATCTATTCGCTTTTTGCGAACCTTCCCCTAAAAACAGTTGAGAAAAAATTCAAAGGCAAAGCATATGCTCCTTTTAAAAAAGCGCTCGGAGAACTTTTGGTTCGCAGTTTGGAACCCTTCCGCAAAAAGAAAAAAGAGCTCGAAACGCGAGAACTCTATGTTCAGGAAATTCTGCGCCAAAGCACAAGGAAAGCGCAGTCTATCGCTTCTTCCACAATGGAAGAAGTGCGCAAAAAAATCGGTCTTCTCACTTTTTAACGATCGTATGCTCAACAAACCTATCCCCCAGGAGCAGCTCCGTTCCCTCAAACTTCTTGTGCTTGACTCTGACGGCGTTTCTGTTCCCCGGGGAACAGACATTAAAGAAACAGAATCTGAAACCCTGTATGAAGCCCACATCAAAACGTTCAGGATCACTGATGAGTTTGCGCAGCTTCTCAACCAGCTCAAAAAGAGAATTACCATTTGCTTGTGTTCGGGAAGAAGCCTTTTGTACCTGCAAAGCATGTACGGAAAAATCCTTGGGGGAGGCACCATTCTCCAGGCAGAAAACGGAAACCTTTCCTTGATTAACGGAACAATTGCCCAGCACTTTTTCTACGATGAAGAGTATTTTCAAAAGTTAGCTGAAATAAAACGAGAAATCCTCAAGCTCCCTATTAAGGGCATTGAACCAAAACAGTTTATCTTGAGCTGCCACGCTTCAAGCGAGCTCAAGGAAGTATATGAAATTGTGAAATCGTGCGATAAAAACAATGAACTTAAGGTCTTGTGGAACGGCGAAGCCTTTGACATCCAAAAAAAAGAAGTGTCCAAGGGCACAGGGCTTGAGAAGCTTATGGAGCACTTGAAGATCAGACGAGATCAAACCATTGCAATTGGAGACCGCATTAATGACAAAGAACTTCTTGAAACAGCAGGAATCGGAGTTTCTGCTGACAGAGAAGCCCTCCCTGCCGAATACTGGACCGAAGGAGAAGGCATGCCAGGAGAAATATTAGCCTACTACCTCTGGGAAAACCTTGACTGAGCCAAGGCATACGTGATAGACTCACCAGTATGAGAAACTATGAACTGACACTTCTGTTTTCCTCTGAAATTATGGAAGAAAAAATCCAAGAGCTTTTAGGAGAGCTTGCGGGATTTCTCCAGGGTAAGGGAGCGTTGCTCGGAAAACAATGGATAAGGCAAGAAGGAAAAGCGAGGATCGGGGTTCTTGCCTTTACGGTTTCTTCTGAAGTACTCTTAGACGCTGAACAATTCCTCAGGGGGAAAAAAGAAATCCTGCGTTTTATGCTGAGCATCGCTCCCTCTAAATCCTTGGAAACTCCTGTTATTGTAAAGTCCTCTCCGCAGATTGCAGAAGAACAAAAGGTTTCTATAGAAGATATTGATAAAAAGCTTGAAGAAATTTTTAAAGCAACCCCATGAACGTTAATAAGGTAATGCTCGTCGGCAGGCTCACTGACACTCCTGATTTCAGGAAAACCACTGCCGGGCAATCGGTGTGCACCTTACGAATTGCAACAAACAGGGTCTGGACTGACAAGACTGGCCAAAAAAAAGAAGAGGCAGAATACCACACCGTGGTACTCTGGGCTCGCCTTGCAGATATTGCTTCCCAGTACCTTAACAAAGGCAATATGGTATTTATAGAAGGAAGGCTGAGAACGCGCTCGTGGCAGGACGCGACAGGAGTGAAAAAGTGGCGCACTGAAATTATTGCAGAACGCCTCCAGCTTGGACCCAAAGGCCAAGGCGTCCAAGCTCCTCCTGTTCCTGCTCCAGAAGAAAAAATCGCTCCTACTGAGGAGATCCCGATTATAGAAGAAGAGGAAGAAATAGACGTAAAAGATATCCCCTTCTAATGGAATGCATGCTGTGCAAACGAAATATCAACGATATTGATTTTAGGGAAACAACCCTTTTGAAACGGTATATTTCAGGCCTCGGAAAGATACGCGCGAGAACAAAAACAGGGTTGTGCGCAACCCATCAAAGAAATATTGCAAAAGCAATAAAAAGAGCTCGCCACTTAGGCCTTCTCTCCTCGGTGAGCAAATAGGGCTTCTCGTATCTGTTTTTGCACGGTCGGATTCTCTTCTAAAAACTTCTTTGCGCCGTCTAAGCCCTGGCCGAGTTTTGTGTCTTTAAACTGAAGCCAGCTTCCTGCTTTTTCAATAACTCCGACCCTTACTCCTGCGTTAACAAGATCTGCGGCAGCTGAAATGCCTTCGTTGTAGTAAATGTCAAACTCACACGTCTTAAAGGGTGCAGCCACTTTGTTTTTTACCACCTTTGCCCTGTTCCTGTTTCCGGTAATTTCCTCCCCTTTCTTTATCTGAGCTATCCTTCTGAGCTCAATGCGCACAGAGGCATAGAATTTGAGCGCCAAACCTCCTGGAGTGGTTTCAGGGTTTCCGTAGAAAACTCCAATCTTCATTCTAATCTGGTTGATAAAGATGAGGGATGTTTTTGTTTTTGAAACGGTTGAGGAGAGTTTTCTCAGGGCAGAAGACATGAGCCTGGCCTGGAGCCCTATCTGAAACTCCCCCATCTCTCCTGCGATTTCCATCTTTGGGGTGAGGGCTGCAACCGAGTCTACCACCACCACGTCTACTTCTCCCGACCTCACCAAGGTCTCTACAATCTGCAAGGCCTGCTCTCCAGAATCTGGCTGGGATATTAAGAGATCATCTATCTTTACTCCGATGCGCCTTGCATAATCTGGGTCCAGAGCGTGCTCTGCGTCTACAAATGCGGCCACGCCTCCTTGTTTCTGGGCTTCAGCAATAATATGCAACGCAAGCGTTGTTTTCCCAGAAGCTTCCGGCCCATAGATCTCAACCACCCTTCCTCTTGGAATTCCTCCCACGCCCAAGGCAAGATCAATAGAAACAGAACCTGTTGGGATAACCTCAACCTTGGTAAGAGAGGCCTCTGAAAGCTTCATAATCGCTCCCTCTCCAAAGCGCTGTTTTATCTCTGCGATAGCTTCCTGAAGGTCTCGCTTTTCTTTTGGCTCTTCTTTCTTTTTTGCCATTGGTTTAGTATACCATACTCAAGGGGTGAACCAACGGGAATCTTCCTTGCCCTCCTGTGAACCTTCTGTGTTTTCTTGTTCTGAAAATTCAAGAGGGCCTTTCTCTCTAGCCACATACACTTCTCTTGGCTTTGCTCCATCTCCTGGGCCTATGACTTTTTGCTGCTCAAGCAAGTCTAAAAGCCTTGCAGCTCTCGCATACCCAACCTTCAGTCTCCTTTGGAGTAGAGAAGCTGAGGCTTTCTGATACTCTACCGCTACTCGCTTTGCCTCTTCGTACAAAGGATCGTCATCCCCTTCAAGCTCTGAAATCTCAAGGCTGTTTTGCGCGCTTTGAGCAAGCTCATCTTCTTCAATCTCTTGGGTTGACGCATCCTGGTTTTCTTTTGTAATCCAGCCAACAACCCGCTTTACCTCTTTGTCTGAGATATACGCTCCCTGAATTCTCTTTGGCTTCCCAAACTCAGCTGAAAGAAAAAGCATGTCTCCCAGGCCCAAGAGCTTTTCTGCGCCAGCTCCGTCAAGAATGGTTCTGGAGTCAACTTGCGAAGCAACCTGAAAGGCGACTCGTGCAGTGATGTTTGCTTTGATAAGCCCGGTCAACACTTCAACTGAAGGCCTTTGCGTAGCTAACACCAAGTGAATGCCCACAGCTCTTGCCATTTGAGCCAAACGCACAATCATGCCTTCTATTTCTTTGCCTCGTGTCGCCATCAAATCCGCAAGCTCGTCTATGATAAGAACAATGTAGGGAACTGGTTCTTGACCGGACATCGCACGATAGCTTTTAATATCTCGCGCTCTCGCTTTTGAAAATAGTTGGAAACGCCGCTCCATCTCTTTGATGAGCCATCGCAAAGCGTTGAGAGTTCTCTGAATGTCTAAGATCACCGGGGTAAGAAGATGGGGCAAGTCATTGTACACTGGGAATTCCACGCGCTTTGGGTCAACAAGAATGAATCGCAGTTGAGAAGGAGAGTTGCGGTACAAAAGGCTGAGGATTAGGTTGTTGAGCGCAATGGTTTTCCCAGAACCTGTTGCTCCTGCCACCATAAGGTGGGGCATGCGCGCCAAATCTGCAATTATAGGGCTGCCTGAAACATCCCGTCCTAAGGCAAAGGTGAGAGGAGAAGGAGAGTTTTTGAAACCCTCGCTCTCTAAAAGGTCTCGCAACCTTACTTGGGCTCGTATCTTGTTTGGAATTTCAATGCCAACCAGCGCCTTGCCTGGAATGGGAGCCTCAATGCGCAAAGGGTGGGCTGCCAAAGCCAAGGCCAAGTCGTTTTGCAGGGCCGTGATACGAGAAAGCTTAACGCCTTCTGCTGGCTTAAACGCGTACTGGGTTACCGTAGGCCCAATGTTTACTTCAGCAATCTCCACTGGTATGTCAAAGTTCTGCAGGGTTTTCTTGACAATTGCAGAGTAGATTTTAATATCCCCGGCGTTGGGCTCCCCTGTTTCTTTGTCTAAGAGGTCAAGGGGCGGAAGCTTGTAATCTCCCAGCTGAATCGCTTTGGGGGGCTTTTCTCTCCCTACGGGAGATCTCCCGAAGGGAGGCTGCTTCTCTGGAGACGGCTCTTCGCTCTTTGCCTCAAGGTCTTCCTCAAACACTTTTTTAAACTTTTCCACGCTTTCTTCTTTGAGCGTGATTTTCTCTTTTGCGGATTTTGGAAAGAGTTGCCAAAGAATTACCAAAGAAACCGCAATCATGGCTCCAAACAAAAGCTCGGCTACCCAAAAACCAAATGCTGAAAATACAGGAAAAGAAGCAGTGCTTCCAAGCAGGCCTGCAATCTCTTTCACATCCAGGCCTTTCATTCTTGCAAACCCTCCCAGCGCGCCATCTATTCCCAAGAGCAAAAGAAAGAGACTTAAGAAGACCTGTCTTGCTCCTCCTTCCTGCAAGGTTATGAGGACATATGCGGCTATGACAAGGAGCAGAGGAACGAGAAACACTCCTTTGCCAAGGAGCTCTTGAGAAAACGAAAACAAGGCATGACCCCCTGCTCCTGCCTTGTCAAAAAACGCAAAAACAAACACGAGAGCAAAGGTGGCGCACAGCACCGCCAACACGAGCCGTTTGGTCTTTGAAGCTATGGAAAAGGAAGGGAAGGAGAGTCCCTCTCCATTGCTAGAGTTCTTGTTCTTGTTTTTTTTCTTTTTCGCCATGAGCAATATTCATTTAGTATACCCCATGAGATGGCAAAAAACAATTACATGTACTGGCAGGGTACAAATGAAAAAGCCCCTGACGTGGGGTGTCTGACATATTGGATTTCGCTTTCCCACGCTTCAGTCTACTACGCCTTTAGCGTACTGTGCTCAAGTGTGGGGTTGAGGGAGAGTCGTCAGACGACCCTCCCTCGCCCTTCGTACATCCTATGCGACGGCGACATCCTTGCTTTGCTGGTACTCGTCAGAAAGTACAGTTTCGAGTACTGCCGTTAGCACTTCAATGTCTTCATCGTCAAAGAGGGTAGGATGATCTCTACGAACTTGCTCGAAAAATCTGTTGTAGTACTCCCGAGATACCTGTTTTTCCTCGTCAGTCAACCGTGGCATGTCGTTTCTCCTCTCCTCTTCCTAATTTAACTTAGGTTCAGCTATACTCACAGTATAGCATACCTTGCTGGATTTGTCAAGGATTTGTGGGGCGAGTTCAAACAATCAACGCAACAGCAGGCCTTCTTCGGGTTTAGGTTATACCTTAATTCCCGCACGTGCGTAGATTATGGTATGCTTGAATACTAAATACTATATACTAGATACTTTTGCGGAAGCCTGTGCCAGCGGGGATGAGTTTTCCAATGATGACGTTCTCCTTGAGCCCTTTCAATTGGTCTTCCTTGCCTTCAAGAGCCGCCTTGATCAACACGCGGGACGTTTCCTGGAACGATGCCGCAGACAAAAAGCTTTCGGTGGTCAATGAAACTTTGGAAATCCCGAGCAAGAGCTGGTGAGCTTTGGCGGTTGCCTTTCCCTGTTTTTTGAGTAAGGCATTCTGTTCTAAGAACGTTGCGCGCTCCAACACTTCTCCTTCCACAAATAAAGAGGCTCCTGATTCTTTCACGCGCACTCGTGAAAACATTTGTCTTGCAATCGTTTCAATGTGCTTGTCGTGAATGGACGCCCCCTGGGAGCTGTAAATTCGTTGAACCTCTTTGACCAGATACCGCTGGGTCTCTTCAAGGCCTGCTGCCTGGAACAGTTCTTTTAGATCAAGGTTGCCTTCGCAGAGCTGAGAGCCTGGCTGCACCTTGTCTCCAACCTTCACCCACAAGGCTCTTCTGGCAGGAATCTCATACTCCGCGTCACCCTTATCTGTTTTTACCTTCACGAGACCATCTTGCGCTATGACAACAAGGCCTTGGGTGCTAGAGACCGCTGCCTTGCCTCCTGGCACCCTTACTTCAAAAATCTCTTCCACACGGGGCAACCCCATGGTGATGTCTGCCTCGCCTGCAACTCCTCCTGTATGGAAAGTTCTCATGGTGAGCTGGGTTCCGGGCTCTCCAATAGATTGAGCTGCAATAATGCCCACAGCTGATCCCAAACGAACTATTGCATTGGTTCCCATATCCCATCCGTAGCATTTCTGGCAAAGGCCGCGCTTGGTCTTGCACGTCAGGGGTGAACGCACTCTCAAGTTTTGTATGGCAGGTTCCTCTCCAAGTGCGGCTGCAGTCTCCCAGTCAATAACCTGACCTTTTTTCACAAACCCTTTGATGTCTTGGACCACAACCCTTCCTGCTAATTTTAAGGCAATGTTCTGCCCCAAGTCCTGGGCGTCTTTCTTAAATACGAGCAGTCCCTTCTCGTCTTTGCAATCTTCCTGTGCGATAATCACGTCGTGAGACACGTCAATGAGACGCCTTGTTAAGTACCCGGCAGTAGAAGTTCTCAAGGCAGTATCTGCGGTTCCTTTTCTTGCTCCGTGGGTTGAGATGAAATACTCCAGCGCGTCAAAGCCCTCTTTGTATGAGCTTTTCACGGGAAGCTCAATAATTCTTCCTGCAGGGTTTTGGACAAGTCCCTTCATTCCTGCCATTTGCACAGGCTGAGTCCAGGAACCCCGAGAGCCAGAGTCAATGATGGAGAACACTGAACCGCCCTTTGGCAGAGCTCTGGGCACGAGTTTCTCAATCTCTGACTTTACCCTCTGCCATATCTCAATAACCTTTGCAGTCTTCTCTTCCCGAGACAGAAGACCTCTGTTAAAGTGAGTCTCTACGATTTCAATTTCTTGCTCTGCTAGATGCAGCAGCCTTGCTTTTTCTGGAGGCACCACCAAGTCATCCATGCCCCACGTAACTCCAGATTGTGTTGCATACTCAAACCCGAGCTCTTTTATATTGTCTAACACCTCTTGAGCTGTAGAGCTTTCGTATTCTCTGATAATCTGCGCGACAATCTTGTCGAGTTTCTTTGAGGTGATCTGATCGTTCACGAACGCAAAATCTTTTGGCAAGGCTTCATGAAAGATAATTCTCCCTAAGGTTGTCTCGAGAAGCGCTCCGTCTTTTCTCACAAGCATCTTCTCTTGCAACCTAAGGACTCCTTTCTCGTATGCAAGAAGTGCTTCAGAAGGAGACGCAAGCACTCTTGGAGTTACAGTCTCTTCCATGGTGGTAAGGTAGTAGCAACCCAGAACCATATCCTTGTTTGGGTTCACGACAGGCATGCCTGTAGCAGGCTTCAACAGGTTGCTGGAGGAAAGCATGAGCTCTTTTGCTTCTTTCTGCGCTTCTTCAGACAGAGGAACGTGAACCGCCATCTGGTCTCCGTCAAAGTCTGCGTTGAATGCAACGCAAGACAAGGGATGGAGTCTTATAGCTTCTCCTTCAACAAGCACTGGGTAGAATGCCTGGATTCCAAGACGGTGCAGAGTAGGAGCACGGTTCAAAAGTACCACCTTGTCTTTCACCACCTCTTCCAAAAGGGCCCACACCTCGTCGGTCTTCTGCTCCACCAGCCTGGTTGCTCCTCGTACGTTGTAGGCAAGCTCTTTTTCTAAAATCTTGCGTACGACAAAAGGCTTGAACAGTTCCAGGGCCATGTGCTTTGGAAGGCCGCACTGGTTGAGTTTCAGGTCGGCTCCTCCCACAATCACTGATCTGCCTGAATAGTCAACGCGCTTTCCCAAAAGATTTTGTCTGAATCTTCCTTGTTTTCCCTTGAGGATGTCAGCCAACGATTTCAAAAGTCTCTTTCCTCCGGTTGTAGCCTGGGTCATTCCTGCTTTTCTCATATTGTTGTCTATCAAAGCATCCACTGCTTCCTGAAGCATCCGCTTCTCGTTCCGGACAATTACTTCGGGGGCTCCAAGTTCCAAGAGATATTTCAAGCGGTTGTTGCGGTTGAGCACCCTTCGGTACAAATCGTTGAGGTCAGAGGAAGCGTACCTTCCTCCGTCAAGCTGAACCATTGGCCTCAAATCGGGGGGAAGCACTGGAACCACGGTCCAAAACATCCATTCTGGCCTCAACCTTGCTCTTTTCATTCCCTGGAACAGCTTCAAACGGAACAAAAGCTTTTTTCGGTTCTGGCTTGTCGCTTCTTCAATATCTTTTTTTAACTGATCAATCGTTTTTTCAATGTCCACCTTTTCAAATATCCTGCGCAGCGCCTCTCCTCCGATTCCCGCCTCAAAGAGATGACCGTACTTCAGGGCAAGATTCTGGTACTCTACTTCAGAAAACACGGACAAAGGTTTAAGATTCATGAGTTCTGCCCTTGCCTTGTCTCTCGCCTGTTTTAATGCTTCCTTTTCTTTGTCGGCCGCTCCTTTGGTTTTTCGCTTGAACTCTTCTTCAATCTCTTGAAGCACTTTCTTTTTCTCTTCTTCGTTAACCTGCGTTATGATGTAAGAAGCAAAGTAAATGACGCGTTCCAATACCGGGGCCGCAATATCTAAAATCAAAGCCATTCGAGAAGGCACTCCCCGTAAGAACCAAATGTGCGAACACGGAGCTGCCAGCTTAATGTGGCCCATGCGCTCTCTTCTCACTGAAGATTTGGTTACTTCAACGCCGCATCGCTCGCACACCACTCCTTTGTAGCGTATCTTTCGGTACTTTCCGCAGTAACATTCAAAATCTTTTTCAGGGCCAAAAATGCGCTCGTCAAACAAACCGTCTTTTTCCGCGCGCTGGGTGCGGTAGTTGATGGTTTCAGGTTTTGTTACCTCTCCCTTAGACCAGGACAAAATGTCTTCTGGAGAAGCAAGTTTTATTCTAATAGATTCGAGATCTGTTACGCGCATAGAATAAATAATGTCAAATTTCAAAATCCAAATGTCAAATCAATGTCAAATGTCTCAATGTCAAAACATTTTGTCATTTGGGCTTTGGATTTCATTTGGCATTTGAGCTTTGTCATTTGGCATTTAGGTCTTGGTCTTTGGATTTTTTTTCTTTGACTTCCATGTTCAGACCCAAAGAACGCATCTCGTTGAGCAACAGATTAAAGGAAGCGGGAAGGTTTGGGGTTTGAATGGGAAGCCCTCGCAATATAGACTCATAGGTTGCTGCTCGTCCTGGCACATCGTCTGATTTGATGGTGAGCATTTCCTGCAAAATATGCGCTGCTCCGTACCCTTCCAATGCCCAGACCTCCATTTCTCCAAACCTCTGGCCTCCAAACTGCGCTTTCCCCCCCAATGGCTGTTGAGTGATTAAAGAGTATGGCCCAATGGATCTCATATGAATCTTGTCTTCCACCATGTGGATGAGCTTCATCATGTAGGTGTAGCCCACGGTAATCTTTTGGGGAAAGGCTGAGCCCGTTCTTCCGTCATACAATATAACCTTGCCGTCTTCAGGAAGACCTGCGGCCGTGAGTTCTCTCTTAATATCCTCTTCTGTTGCACCAGCAAGTCCTGGCGTTATTGCCTTGTACCCCAAAATGTGGGCAGCCCAGCCCAAGTGCGTCTCCAAGATTTGGCCAATGTTCATGCGAGACGCAACGCCCAAGGGATTAAGAATAATGTCAACTGGCGTGCCGTCTTCCATGAACGGCATATCCTCTTCTTTCAGCACTTTTGCAATGACCCCTTTATTCCCATGCCTTCCTGCTAACTTGTCCCCTGGCTGAATCTTGCGAAGCTCGGCTATGTCAACGTGGATTCGCTTGATGACGCCAGGATCCAACTTGTACCCTTCCTCGCGTGCAAACACCTTGAGGGTTACCACTCTTCCTCTTTTCCCGTGAGGCACATTGAGAGAAGAATCTTTCACGTCTCGCGCCTTTTCTCCAAAAATGGCTCTCAACAGCCTCTCTTCTGCCGTGAGGTCAGCTTCTCCCTTGGGAGAAATTTTTCCAACCAAAATGTCGCCAGGCCCAACTTCTGCTCCTATTCTTACGATTCCTTCTTCGTCTAAGTCCTTGAGTTTTTCTTCTCCCACATTGGGAATGTCTGCTGTGGTAACTTCAGGACCAAGTTTGGTCTCCCTCACATCGCACAGAAAATCTTCAATGTGAATAGAGGTGAGCTTGTCGTTTTTCACGAGGCGCTCGGAAATGATGATGGCGTCCTCGTAGTTTCCTCCTCTCCAAGGGAGAAATGCAACCAGAACGTTCGTGCCTAAGGCAAGCCTTCCTTTGTCTATGGCGCCCCCGTCTGCAATAATCTCGCCTTTTTTCACCCTATCCCCTTTTGTAACCAAAGGTTTCTGGTGGAAAGAGGTATACTGATTTGTCCTCACAAAAGTTTTCAAGTGGTAGGTTTTGGATTTTGAGTTTTGGACTTTGGATTTTGTCACAATGTGGTTCGCGTCAGCCTCAACAACCACTCCCTCTTCCTCTGCCACCACCGCAAGGCCTGAATCTTTGGCAACTCTTTCCTCCAAGCCTGTTCCTACCAAAGGAGCTTCAGGCTTTACCAAGGGAACTGCCTGCCGCTGCATGTTAGAGCCCATCAAAGCTCTGTTCGCGTCGTCATGGCGCAAGAAAGGAATGAGGGCCGTCGCAATGGACACGGATTGTTCTGGGCTCACGTCGATATATGTCACCTGTCCTCTTGAGGCTAACCCTGGCTCGCCATTAATTCTTGCCGCAACTCGTTCGTCAAGAATATGTCCTTTTAGGTCACGGCTGATGCCTGCGTGCGCAATCACTTCCTGCTCTTCTTCATAGGCATTGAGGTAGCGCATGTCATTGGTTACTCTTGCTTTTTCCACGCGAAAATACGGCGTCTCAAGAAATCCGTACGAGTTGATTCTCGCATAGCTTGCTAAATGCCCCACCAGGCCAATATTTGGGCCTTCTGGGGTTTGAATGGGGCAAATCCTGCCATAGTGGCTTGGCTGCACGTCGCGCACTTCAAAACCTGCGCGCTCTCGAGTCAAACCTCCAGGGCCTGTCGCAGAAACTCTCCTTTTGTGTTCAAGCTCCGCTAAAGGATTTTCATTGTCCATGAACTGAGTGATTTGAGAGGACGTAAAGAATTCTCTTACGACTGCCATCACAGGCCTTGGATTAACTATTTGGGCAGGAGTTATGGTCGCAGGGTCTAAGGTTGACATGCGGTCTTTGATAATGCGCTCCATTCTCATAAATCCTACACGAATGCGGTTTTGTAAAAACTCAGAAAACGTTCTTACTCTTCGGTTCCCTAAATGGTCAATCTGATCAGGCAATGCCTGAGGAGTATTGTTGAGGCGAATAATCTCGCGCAATACCTCAACCACATCATCAAGATGAAGTACGCGGTCTTCTTTTGGTTTTAACGAGGGCAGGCGTTGCCCGGTTTTCCATCTTCCAACCTTGGAAAGGTCGTAGCGCTCAAAATTAAAAAACATGTTCCAGATGAGCTCTTTGGCGGTTTCTGGGGTCACGTAGTCTCCTGGCCTCAACCTTCGATAAATTTCAACCAGGCCTTCTCCCTGGTCTTTGCTTTGGTCTCGTTTGAGCGTTTCTTCAATGAATTTTGTGGAGCCCACATCAACATGTGAGAAAAGCTTTTGGATGTCTTGGGCTGTTCCTGCTCCAAACGCTTTCAGGAGCGTTGTTGCAGGAGCTTTTCTCTTTCTGTCAATGCGAACGCCAATAAATCCTGAGGCTTCCGTCTGAAACTCAAGCCATGCTCCTCTATTGGGAATTATTTTTGCCCCAAAACACCTCTTTCCCTGAAACGTCTGGGCAGTAAAAAAGGCTCCCGGGCTGCGAATAAGCTGGGAGATTGCGACTCGTTCCACTCCGTTTAACACAAACGTTCCCCTGTTGGTCATTAAGGGGAAGTCAGCAAGAAAGATCTCCTGCTCTTTGACCTCTTTTGTTTTGAGGTTTACTAATCTGGCAGAAATCCTCAGGGGAGCTTCAAAAGAAGCGTCATTCTGTTTTGCTTCAAGGTCAGTCTTGTAGTTTTGCGAGCCTAACTTAAAACCGGTGAACCAAAGTTCAAACTCCTTTTTGGTGTAATCGTAAATTGGAGAAACCTCTTTGAGAAGCTCTGGAAAATACTGGTTCCAAAAGATTCTCCAGCTCTCTTGGACAACCTCTAAGAGATAGGGAAGCTCAATAGAAGCTTTGGTGCTGCCAAAATATTTTTCCATAGCAAAAAGGGACCCCGGGCGTAAGTTTATAACCTAAAGCTCAATATACATTACCAGTAAAAAAATGTCAAATGACAAAGCTCAAATGTCAAATTTTTGGTATTTGGATTTTGGAATTTATTTGGCATTTGGATTTTGGATTTCAGGTGGAGTTTCTTGCAAAGGAGGCTCGCCAGGGGTGATGCCTTCCAGCGCGGGCTTCCCTGCAACAAGGTTTGCAAGAATTGTTTTCACCTCTGTGTTGTCGGGATTCGTCTCAACAAGCTTTGTAAATATCTCGTTTGCCTTTTCAGCCTGGCCCCTCTTGTCGTAGACCAACCCAAGCATGTACTTTGCATTGTCATAGTTTGCACTGAGCTTGAGGGCGCGCTCAAATTCTTCTTGCGCTTTCTCATAGCGCTGCTTTTGCCAGTAGACAACGCCCAACTGAAATGCAAGCCCTGAATCCCGCGGAGAGGCATTCTTGGTTTCTTCAAGTTTCTGTATGGCCTCTTCAGTTTTTCCCTGCTGGTCATAGATTACCGCGACCAAAAAGTGCGCGGGAGCATAGTCATTTTTCAGCTCAATTGCCATGGCAAGTTTTTCTTGGGCTAAAGACAAGGCTTCCTCCCGCTCCTTTTCTTTTCCTTTTTGGTTTGCCAAGTTCTGGGCCTGGAGAACATAGACTCTCCCAAGTTCTGTCACGTTAAAGGGGGAAGCAGGCTCCAGTTCCACTGCCTTTTCATAGCTTGAAACTGCAAACCCTTCAGCGCCTGAGAATCCAATGAGGCCGCGGTACACAAATCCTTGCACGTTCCAATTTGCAACGTTAGCCGGAGAAACCCTTGTTGCCTGCTGAACTGAAGAGGTCGCGTTTGTTATGGCAGTTTGGAGCTTCCTGGTTTTCTCATCTTGAGCAAGCTTTGTGTCAGATGAAATACTGTTTGCCTGGTTCAGGTACAGCTGCCCAAGGTCTCTCCAGTAGAGGTCAACAGAAGGGTTGAGCCTTGCTGCTCGTAAAAGCGAAGATATTGCTTTGTCTTGGTCTCCCAGCTGTGCCGCACGAGCTGCCTGAAGATAAAATACTTCGGCTGCATACTTTTGGCCACCAATAAACAAAACCCCGAGCCCAAAGATGAGCACTATCAAAAACACAAAGGACGAAACCACTGCGAGGAACGAAGGCGGAGCAAGAGAAATAGTCTTCTGTTCCTTTCCAACCAACACTCCCAAGGCCCCTAAAAGCAAGAACAAGAAAAACCACAGGGAATTCCCAAATGGGTACAAGAATAGAGAGATAGCAAGCGCTCCAAACGAAGCAAAGAATCCAAGGCCCATGAGCCAGGAAAAGTTATCAGGAGCAGTGCGCGCAAGACTTTTGAAGCCCAAGAACAGCGCGCCTCCTACCATTCCAGCCAACGCGAGAAACCCGAGAACCCCTTTGGTGGCAGCAAAGTCAAGAACTGCAGAAGCTCCCGAAGTAAAGCGGGTTCCCCAGAAAATAGTCTGGTTCAAAACTTGCGGGCGGAACTTTGCATAGTCAAACACAAACGTCCCGGGGCCAGATCCAAACAGAGGCTGTTTTTTGAGAACGTTCTTCACAACATTAAGTTCAGCAGACTGGCTCAAGGAAACTTCAGTTGGAGTTCCAGGGCTTCCTGGGATAGAAACGGGGAAAAGCAAGAAAAAGAGCCCCACAACCAAAAGCGCCATGGGGAATGAAATCCAGCCAAACTCGGTTCTCTTTCGTAAGTTCCACATGCCAAATCCCAACAATACCAATACGCCCGATAACAAGGCTATCCACGCATCTTCAAAGTTGACGAGAACCGCCACAAGGAATAGCACCAACGCCTCTCCAAAAAGCAGCCACCTCAACCCAACCTTAGAGGCAAACCCTAGGGTGAGGGCCAAGGGCAAGAGAACAGCAGAAAGCAGAGCAACGCTGTTTACCGTACCAATGGGATTAAACGTTGCAGCTTTTGCAAAATCAAAAGGAATGAGGTGCACGCCATACAGCTGCAGCAAGGTAAAGAGTCCTACCAAAGCTCCGGAGGAAACTCCGAGAACTCCCAAGGAAAAGAGCTCTTTTTGCTTCTCCAAAGAGTTTGCGATCAAGAAATACAAAAGTGCTAAGGCCAAAAAGGTTATCAAGTTATCTGCGGTGTCCAACGGCCATCCCCAAAAGCTCCCTCCTTTTGCAATAGAAAAGAGAGTGGAAATACCAACTGCCCCAACAAACAAAAGAACAAGCACGTGGAGCGGATTTTCTCGGTATGTGAGCTTGCCTTGGTTTACTGCTTTTGCCAGAAAGCTGACAACTCCAAGAAACACAAGGATAACAAGCAATGCTTGCTTTTGGTACCCTGAAGCATCCTGCGTGAAAGGAAGAACCCACAAAGGAAGAAGGAACGCAAGAATGTATAAACTATATTTTGAAACCTTATCAAAGAATACATTAGACTTCATAGAATTATTGATTCTTTAGTTGATTAAGCTTTACGATAACATTTGAATCCTCGGGATTCAACTCTAAGACCTTTTGAAATTCTTCAATCGCCTCCTTGGTCTTTTTCTCCTTTTCGTAGAGCAGGCCCAGAGAGTAATGGGCATTGGAATCAGAGGGAGCAAGCTTCAAAACTTGTTTCAAAGCAGTCTCTGCTTCTAAAAGCCTTCCTTTATTATAGTATATTCTTCCTAATTGGAAAAGTATGTCTGGCCGATAAACATTCTGTTGGCTTACTTTCTCAAGTATAGACAGGGCAAGGTCAGTGTTTCCTTTCTTTTCTTCCAAGAGCGCGAGCGCCATCAAAGCGTCAAGAAAGTTAGGAGAAAGGCTAAGGGCTTTTTTGAATTGCGAGCCTGCAAGGTCAAACTCCTTTTCTTGAGTATAGAGCATTCCCAATTCTGTGTAAAGCCGCGGGTTCTTTGGAGAAAGCGTCAGGGCGGTTTCAAACGCTTTCACCCCCCATTCTTTTGCGCCAGGAGCCCCTTGGATTTCCTGGTAAAATACTCCCAGAGCTTCCCATGCTTCAGGCCTTGCAGGCCCGGTTGCTACTGCTTTTTGAAGCTGCAAGAGCGCGTTCTCTACTGCTTTAACTGTTTCAGGAGAAGGTTTTCCCCCCTGCACTCCTTTTTTTGCTTGGGCAATGTAGGACTTTGCAAGCTGAATATTGTACGTTGGTTCATACGGATTGATCTTTTCTGCCGTCTTAAAGAAAGAAATGCGTTTCTCAAGGCTTGGTTCTATCTTTGCTTTTTGATACACCGCTTGCGCTGCAATCACGCGAAATCCCATAAAGATAACAAACCCTGCCAAGGCCAGAGTTCCAAGCTTGGTCAAAGGCTTTGTTATTTTGGGAATGACAAGCCCTGAGTTTGTCCAAGGGTCTCTTGTGAAACCAGCAATCGTCCAAAAAAGAAAGCTGAGGAGTAAGGTAGGGGGGCTCAAGAGGTATGCGCCAAACATTGCAAACAGTAAAGCCGCAAAAAACCCCTGCATCCTATTGAGTTTCTGCAACGCAAACCTTAAGAATGCCAAAGCAAAGACAAGAAGGTATAAAAGAAATCCTGTCACCCCAAGGGTTGCCAGGATCTGAGAGAAACCGCTTGGAACAACAGGGAAGCCATATCTCGCCATGTCCAAAGAAAATGTTGCCGGACCCGTGCCGAAAAAGAAGTTTTTTGGGCTTTCAAATAAAGAAGAAAACGCAATAGTCCAGGAACTCATAAGGTCAACCAAGGAATCTCGCAATGGAACAAGGGAGGCAATGGGAAAGGCGCCAAGAATGCCAAGCAAAGCAAAGAAGAGCACAATGAGCAAGATCTCTATGCCTTGGAGCCCCATGAGAGATTTTCTTCTTGCAATGTAAAAAAACAACAGCGCAGCCAATCCCAAGAATGCTACGGCAAAAGATTTCGCAAGAATTCCGACAAAGAACATAAAAAGGATGGGGAGGATAAATCCAAACCGCCATATGGTGTCAAGCTTCAGGAATCTTGTTGAGAAAAAATACCAGAAAATCTGCAGAAAGAACACGAAAAATCCATCGTGCCACACGCCAAACGAACCTGCAAAAGAAGCCCACCTGTCAATGGAAAACAAAGAAGAAATCAAGAAAAAGAGAAGCAGCGCAACAACAGGAATGTCAAGAAATGCGAGTTTCATATATGGAATCCAAAGTTCAAATAACAAATTTCAAATCAAATCCAAAGTTCAAATGTCAAAGAAAACTA